>Ga0153918_1000014_pt1 | contig 218140 bp, 194 predicted proteins | sample TSFL002MetaG_FD_104687 | JGI IMG/M metagenome (GOLD analysis project Ga0153918, IMG submission 104687) | Attine ant fungus gardens microbial communities from Florida, USA - TSFL002 MetaG | ecosystem: Host-associated > Fungi > Mycelium > Unclassified | place: USA: Florida, Paynes Creek Historic... | reverse complement strand
GGCTACTTCGACCGGCGCGCACAGGCGTACCTGTTCGCGGTCCAGCGCCTGGCGCGGCTCGCCGCTCGGCCAACGTCGCCCCGAGGCCGCTGAGCGAGCACGACTGAAGGCCGCGCCGCCCCCTGGGGACGTTGAGCGAGCACGGCCGCAGGCCGAGCGAGACGAAACGCCGGCCCGCAGGAGCACCGCGTTTCGTCTCGGTCGGCTTCGCCGTCCTCGCTCAACGACCCCGGAGGGGTCAGCGCCGGTCGCCGAAGAACGCGCGCAGCTGGGCGACCGCCTCGTCCTCGCGGAGCCCGCCGACCACCTCGGCACGGTGCGGCAGCCGGCGATCGCGCAGCACGTCGTAGAGGGATCCGGCCGCGCCCGCCTTGTTGTCCCACGCCCCGAACACGACCCGGCCGATCCGGGACTGCAGGACCGCGCCCGCGCACATCACGCACGGCTCCATGGTGACCACGAGCGTGCAGCCGGCGAGGTTCCAGGAGCCGCTCGCCGCGGCCGCCGCACGCAGGGCGACGATCTCGGCATGGCCGGTCGGATCCGTCGTCTCCTCGCGGTTGTTGCGTCCCTCGGCGAGGATCCGGCCCTCGGCGTCCAGCACGACGGCGCCGACCGGGATCTCGCCGGCCGCGGCGGCTTCGGCGGCGAGGACGAGCGCACGATCCATTGCCGTGCCGTCCGTGACGGGTCGTGCTGCGTTCACAGGTCCTCCCGACGGTCGAGCCTAGCCCGCGCACGCGGTGGCGACTCCGGGGTCTCCACGACGGGACCTCCTCAGCGGCGATCCCTCGCCCACAGGAGTCCGCGCAGCGCGCGGCGGGCCGCGCCAAGTAGCCTGTACACATGCGCGTTCACGTGGCCGACCACCCCCTCATCACCCACAAGCTGTCGGTGCTGCGCGATGCGCGCACCCCCTCGCCGGTGTTCCGCCAGCTCACCGAGGAGCTCGTGACGCTGCTCGCCTATGAGGCGACCCGCAACGTGCGGGTGAGTCCGATCCAGATCACCACACCGATCACCACGACGATGGGCGTGAAGATCTCCGAGCCGCGGCCGATCGTCGTCCCGATCCTGCGCGCCGGACTCGGCATGCTCGAAGGCCTCGTCAAGCTGCTGCCGACGGCCGAGGTCGGCTTCCTCGGCATGGTCCGCGATGAGGAGACCTTCGAGCCCACGACCTACGCCGAGCGTCTGCCGGACGATCTCAGCGGACGCCAGTGCTTCGCGATCGACCCGATGCTCGCGACCGGCGGATCCCTCGCCGCCGCGATCCAGTTCCTCTTCGACCGCGGCGCCGACGACGTCACCGCGATCTGCCTGCTCGGCACGCCCGAGGGCGTCGCCGCGATCGAGAACCTCGTCGGCGACCGCAACGTCACCCTCGTCCTCGGCGCGCTCGACGAGCGCCTGAACGAGAAGGGCTACATCGTCCCCGGCCTCGGCGACGCCGGCGACCGCCTGTACGGCACCGTCTGAGGCCGGCCCGGCCGCCGGGTCCTCACCGGACCCCACGGTCAGTGGTTCGGGATCCAGCCCACCCGCTCCGCCTCGACCGCACCCGCGCCATCGGGCGCCACGAGATCCGGATCCGCGGACGCGGCGATCTCAGACGCGTCGTCGCGGTCGGCGCCGACGAGGTGTGCGAAGGCGCTCAGCCGGGCGACGCCCTCGGGGGTCCACGGCAGGTCGTCGAGGAGCGCCGGCGAATGCACGAGGTAGGCGGCGACCTTGGCCCGCGAGATCGCCACGTTGAGCCGGTTCTGCAGCAGGAGGAACTCGGGTCCGCGCGGGGCGTCCCGCCCGCTCGATGCGGCAAGAGACGTGATCGAGACCACGGCCTCCCTGCCCTGGAAGTTGTCGACCGTGCCTACGGCGACGTCGCCGAAGCCCGCTCCCGCGAGCGCGTCGAGAATCAGCTGCTTCTGGGCGTTGTACGGGGCCACCACGATGATGTCGCCCTGCTCGAGCGGGCGCGGCGGCGAGCTCTCCATCCCGTCGGTGTAGGTGCGCCCGATCAGCGCGCCCACGATGCGCACGACCTCCGCAGCCTCCTCCGGCGACTGCGTGGCGTTGCCGCGATGCCGGATCGGCCGCACGTGCAGCCCTGGCTCGACGCCGTCGATCACGCGCCGCTCCGTGCCGGGCGCGGAGGCGAGCGCGCCCGCGTAGGCGAGCTGCGAGACCGGGGCCGCGACCTCCGGATGCATCCGCCAGGACCGGGCGAGGAAGGATCCGTGCGCCGGATCGATGACCGCCCGATCGTGCATGACCCAGCCCAGGGCCGAGGTGTCGACGGGCTCGGGGTGCGTGCCCTGGCTCACCTGCGGCAGCTGCTGCGGGTCGCCGAGGAGCAGCAGCCGCTGTGCCGAGACGGCGACAGCGATGGTGGAGGCGAGCGAGAACTGCCCGGCCTCGTCGATCACGAGCAGGTCGAGCTCGCCGCGCTGCACACGCTTGGTGTTCGAGAAGTCCCAGGCGGTTCCCCCGACCACGCAGCCGAGACCCGCAGAGCGCTGCTCGGCCAGGTACGCGGACATGCCGTCCTTGCGGATCACGGTGAAGACCGGATCCGGTCCGTGCAGATCCTTCGGCGCCTTCGCGACCTGCGCCGCGGGGACGCCGGCGGCGACCACCCGCTCGAGCAGGTTCTCCACGATCGCGTGGGACTGCGCGACCACGCCGATGCGGCACCCGTGCTCGTTCACGAGCCGGGCGATCACATGCGAGGCGGTGTAGGTCTTGCCAGTCCCGGGAGGGCCCTGCACCGCGAGGTAGCTGCGGTCGAGGTCGAGCACGCCCCGCACGATCACGTCAGCGGCCTCCGGCGGGCGAGCATCCGGCATCGCGGGCGCGTCTGCGCTGTCGCCGGGGTGTCCGTCGGCTCCGGCCTCCAGCACCGGCAGCGGCGCGCCGGAGACGGTCCGCGGCACCACGCGGCGCAGCACGTCGGTCGCCGCGTCCTGCGGGAACGCGGGGGCCGCCGAAAGCACGGATCCGGCCCACTCCTCGATCGCGCCCTGCAGCGAGGTCACCCGCGGCGGGGCGGCCGGGGTGAGCGCGAGCGGCAGCTCGTCCCAGGTCTGCCCGCCGATCGAGCGCTCGCGGATCCGGTATCCGTCGTCGCGCACCTCGACGATCTCGACCTCGTGCGGCACGTGGATCACGCGCGACGGGAACTCCCCGAAGAACGGCGGCGGCGAGGCATACAGCGCGAACGGGCTGCCGCCGACGCCGAGGGTGCTGCCGGGCGCGAGCTCGCCGTGCAGGTCGACGAGACGGGTCACGGCGCGCGCGCCCTCCTCCTGACCCCAGTCCTGCACGACCGCAGAGCGGTCGGGATCCACCCGCAGCACGTCGCGCGTGGACTCCCAGAGCGTCACGGGCTCGCGCAGGCGCTGGAAGTGCGAGATCCAGAAGCTCTTCGCCTCGCGCGGGAAGTAGTCGATCGCAGCGGCCGCGACCCGGTGCGACTGGCCGGCCTGCTCGAGCGCCGCGCCGGTCGCCCCCGCGTCCCGCGCCGCGTCGTGCACGCGCTGCGCCTCGGCCTGCAGTGCCAGCGAGAGGGGCGCCGGCTCGTAGGCGCGGGTCTCCGGCTCGTCCGGCGGAGCCGGGAGCACCCCGGCCTCGCGGGCGAGGCCGACCAGCCAGTTCCGCAGGCGCCGGGTCGAGACGCAGTCGTAGCGGTTGTAGTCGGCGAGGTCGGCGAGGATCTCGTCGGCCTCCGCGGTGCGACCGGAGGCGGCGAGCCCCCGCGCCTGCACATATTGCACGATCGAGTCGTCGCCCTTCTGCACGTCGCTCGTGCGCACCTCGGCGCCCATGTAAAGCGGCTCGAGCTTCTTGATCGAGTACGAGCGGGATCCGATCCGCACCGAGCGCAGCACGAGCGGATAGAGATCGACGAACACACCCTCGCGCAGCAGCCGGTCGACGTCGGCCTCGCCCACGCCGTAGCGCTCCGCCATGTTCTGCAGGTGAGCGGTCTCGTAGGGCGCGTAGTGGTAGATGTGCATGTCGGGGTGCGCAGCCCGACGCGCGGCGACGAAGTCGAGGAAGTCGAGCAGCGCCTGCTTCTCGGCCGCGAAGTCGTGCGCCCACAGCGCGGTGTACTGCTCGGCGTCGTCGACCCAGCCGAACAGGTAGTCGAGCCCCCAGCGCTTGTTCTCCTCGGCCCGGCCCTCACCCGGCTCGGTGTAGAGCGGATCCCCCTCGAAGTCGAAGAACAGGTCGCCCCGGCTGGGCCGGGGCATGAGCCCGATCGCGGCCGCCGAGACGACCTCGAACGGCGGCGCGGGGTGCGCGTCGGCATCGCCCTCCGCCGCGGCGACGGTCTCCGCCGCCATCGCGGCGAGCTGCAGCCGGGCCTGCGCTCGGAGCGCCTCGAACGTCTCCGTGCTCATGCCCTCCGGAGCATCCTCCGCCGCGGCGAGGTCGTCGATGGTCCGGATCCCCGCGACCCGGAGCCGGGCGCGCTGCACCGGGCGCATGCGCGCGACGAGCAGCAGGTCCCGGTGGGACACCACCTCGAGCTCGCAGGTGGCGCAGCGTCCGCAGGCGACGACCTGCAGATCGCCGCGGTCGTCGCCCCAGGAGAGCGGCGCGCCCGAGGCTCCCTCGTCGATGCGGCGATCGGCGATGAGGGCACGCAGGCGCGCCCTCCGCACATGGAAGAGCGGCAGCAGGTCGCTCACCGCGTGCGTCGAGATGCTCCGGTCGCCGAGGATCAGATCCACCTCGTCGGAGCGGGGAACGCCGAGCCGGTCGAGCTGATCGACATATGCCGCCAGCTGCATGAGCGCGGTGACACGGGCCGTGCGGGCGAGCTTGGAGTCCTGCACGCGCCACCGCCCGTCGGGATCTCGCCGCAGGAAGTCGGCGAACCCGACGAACTCGGGCGTGGAGAACGCGGCCTGGTAGATCACCGTCGCGTCCGAACGCAGCGCCCGCACGGTGTCCGCGACGACGCCCGCCAGAGCTTCGGAGTCCGTCGACGAGACCTTGGGCAGCTCGAGCACGCCCGACCCGCCGTCGACCGACCGATCGTGCTCCGCGATGTAGTCGCCCAGCACCACGAGCTCGTGCGCGTCCCCCATCGCCGCGGCGCGGGCGAGCGTGGCGTCCTCAGGGTCCTCGACCGGTTCGACCCGCCCGAGCTTGGCGTCGAGGGCGCGCGCCCAGGCGAACTCGCACTCCGCCGCGAGCTTCAGATCGGTGGCGCTCCAGATCACGCGCTTCCGGTCGGATCCGACGTTCTGATCGGATCCGGAAGGGGTGATCACGCGCACGAGGGCTCCTGTCGTCGGGGGCGACCGGTCAGGCCGTCGCTTCGACCCTAGACGGGGGCGGGGACATCGCCGCCCGGTCTAGCGTTTCCCTCCTCCCCGCGTCTTTCCCTCCCCGGGGCGACGCTCATAGGGGGAGGGAAAGACGGGCAGAGGAGGGAAACGGGGCGAACGAAGCGCCCGCCCCAAGCGGGACGCAGCGCCCGATGAGAACGGCGGGGCCGACGCGCTCAGCGCCACCAGGTGTCGTCGGGTGCGACCGGCTGGCGGCGCTTGTGCGACGTCGCCAGGTAGCGTGCCTCGATCCGGCCGGCGACGTCGGCCGAGACCTCATGACCCTCCAGATAGTCGTCGATCTGCTCGTAGGTGAGACCGAGCTCGTCCTCGTCGGCGCGTCCCGGGGTGCCGTCGAGCAGATCCGCGGTGGGCACCTTGTACGCGAGCCGGTCGGGGGCCCCGAGCTCGAGCAGCAGCGCGCGACCCTGCCTCTTGGAGAGCCCGGCGAGCGGGGTGAGATCGCACGCCCCGTCGCCGAACTTCGTGAAGAAGCCGGTCACCGCCTCGGCCGCGTGGTCGGTGCCGATCACGAGCATGCCGCGCTGTCCCGCGATCGCGTACTGCGTGACCATCCGCAGGCGCGCCTTGATGTTGCCGCGGTGGAAGTCGGCGACGTCCTCCAGGCCCGCCGCCTCGAGGTCGTTCTCGAGACCGTCGACGCCGTGCTCGATGTTGACCTCGACCCCCTCGTCGGCCGCGATGAACGCCATCGCCGCCGTGGCGTCGTCGGCATCGTGCTGCACGCGGTAAGGCAGGCGCACGGCGATGAAGGTCGCCTCGCCGCCTTCCGCCCGTACACGCTCCACGGCGAGCTGGGCGAGCCGTCCCGCGAGCGTCGAATCCTGGCCGCCCGAGATCCCGAGCACGTAGCCCTTAGCCCCGGTGTGCTGCAGATAGTCGACCAGGAAGCCGACCCGCCGGGCGATCTCCGCGACGGGATCGATGTCCGGGCGCACCCCGAGGTCGGCGGCGATGTCCTGCTGCAGCGTCATGCTTCTCCTTCGGTCGTGGATCCCAGTATCCCTCCGGGACGTTTCCGGCGTGTGAACCTGCGCGAGGATGGATCCATGAGACTCCTCGTCGCCGCCCTCGCGTCCGAACTGCAGGCCTTCCCCGACTCGCTGGAGGGCTTCGACCGGCTCGTGACCGGCCCCGGCAAGCTCAAGGCCGCGTATGGCCTCACCCGCGCGCTGGATGCGGCCGCGTACGAGGAGATCGTCGTCGTCGGCACGGCGGGCGGGGTGGATCCGGCCCTCCCGGGCGGCGTCTACGAGATCACGGCCGCGATCCAGCACGACGTGCAGGATCTGGACGGCGTGATCGGGCAGCATGTCTCGCTGCCGTCGCGGGTCGCGACCGGCCGTGACGGCCTCGTCATCGCGACCGGCGACAGCTTCGTCGACGACGCCGCGGTGGCGGAGCGGATCCGCGGCCTCGGCGGCGTGCTCGTCGACATGGAGACCTACGCGTACGTCTGGGTCGCCGACCAGTTCGGCGTGCCGATCCGGGTGCTGCGCGCCATCTCCGACACCGCGCAGGACGGCGCGACCACGGTCTGGGACGAGACGGTCGCCGCCTGCAGCGTGCAGCTGCGCGAGCGCATCAGGGACGACTACGGGGTCTGAGGGCGCGCACCGCGCCGGGGTCGGCCGTGGACTTTTCAGTTAACGCTCGCTAATCTGAATGACACATCCACGACCGCCGCGAAGCCGCCCGATGGAGGGTGCCGTGTCCGAATCAACCGCGCCGAGCGCCGCCGCGCCGACCTACCGGGAGCTGGTCGAGCAGCTGCGCGCGCGCCGCGCCGAGGCCGCCCTGGGCGGACCGGAGAAGGCCCGGATCCGGCACACCGAGCGCGGCAAGCTGCTCGCCCGCGACCGGATCGACCGTCTGCTCGACACCGGCAGCCCCTTCCTGGAGGTCGCCCCTCTCGCCGGCTTCGGACTGTACGGCGGCGATGCCCCGTCAGGCGGCGTGGTCGCGGGGATCGGGCTGATCCACGGCCGGCACGTCATGGTGGTCGCGAACGACGCCACGGTCAAGGGGGGCACCTACTACCCGATCACGGTGAAGAAGCACCTGCGGGCGCAGGAGATCGCCGCGGAGAACCGACTGCCCTGCGTCTACCTCGTCGACTCGGGCGGCGCGTTCCTGCCGATGCAGGACGAGGTGTTCCCCGATCGGGACCACTTCGGCCGAATCTTCTACAACCAGGCGCGGATGTCGCGGGACGGGATCCCGCAGATCGCCGCGGTCATGGGCTCGTCGACCGCGGGCGGCGCCTACGTGCCCGCGATGAGCGACGAGACGGTGATCGTGCGCAACCAGGGCACGATCTTCCTCGGCGGCCCTCCGCTCGTGAAGGCGGCGACCGGCGAGGTCGTCACCGCGGAGGACCTCGGCGGCGGCGAGGTGCACACCCGGATCTCCGGCGTCGCCGACCACCTCGCCGAGAACGACGAGCACGCGCTGCAGATCGTCCGTGACATCGTGGCGACGCTGCCCGAGTCCCCGTCTCTCGCCGAGCCGCCCGCGGCGCCCTTCGACAGGCTCAGGGACCGGCCGGATCCGCCCGCCGTCGACCTGCTCGATGTGGTCCCGGTCGAGCTGACCGTGCCCTACGACGCGCGCGAGATCGTCCGCGGCATCGTCGACGGCGGCGCGTTCACCGAGTTCAAGCCCGAGTACGGCACCACCCTGGTCACCGCGTTCGCGCGCATCCACGGCCACCGCATCGGCATCATCGCCAACAACGGGGTGCTGTTCGGCGAGTCGGCGCTCAAGGGCGCGCACTTCATCCAGCTCTGCGAGCAGCGACGCACCCCGCTGCTGTTCCTGCAGAACATCACCGGGTTCATGGTCGGCCGGGAGTACGAGGCGTCGGGCATCGCGAAGCACGGCGCGAAGATGGTGAACGCGGTCGCGACCGCCACCGTGCCCAAGCTCACAGTCGTGGTCGGCGGATCCTTCGGTGCGGGCACCTACTCGATGTGCGGGCGAGCGTACTCGCCGCGCTTCCTGTGGCTCTGGCCGGGAGCCCGGGTCTCCGTCATGGGCGGACCGCAGGCCGCGTCGGTGCTCTCGACCGTGCGCCGTGACCAGATCGAGGCGGCGGGCGGATCCTGGTCGGCCGAGGAGGAGGCGGAGTTCCAGGCCCCGATCCGCGCGGCCTACGACGAACAGGGCAGCCCGTACTACTCCACGGCCCGCCTCTGGGACGACGGGATCATCGAGCCCGGCCAGACCCGCGACGTGCTGGGCCTCGCGCTCGACGTCGTGATGCGCGCCCCCTCGACCGACCAGCCGGGCTACGGCGTCTTCCGGATGTGAGCGCCATGACCGACACCACCATGAATCCTGCCGAGCCCGTCGAGCTGCGCCGCACCGAGCCCGTCGAGATGCGCCGCACCGAGCCCGTCGAGATGCGCCGCACTGAGCCTGTCGAAGTGTTCGGCACCGTCCTCATCGCCAACCGCGGCGAGATCGCCTGCCGCATCATCGCCACGCTGCATCGTCTCGGGATCCGCTCGGTCGCCGTCTACAGCGACGCCGACGCCGGATCCCGGCACGTCGCCCTCGCCGACGTCGCCGTGCGGATCGGCCCCGCGCCCGCGGCGCAGAGCTACCTGAACATCGACGCCGTGCTGGACGCCGCCCGGGCGACCGGCGCGCAGGCGATCCACCCCGGCTACGGGTTCCTCGCCGAGAACGCCGCGTTCGCGCAGGCCTGCGCCGATGCCGGGATCGTGTTCATCGGGCCGACGCCCGAGGCGATCCGCACGATGGGCGACAAGATCACGGCCAAGCTCGCCGTGTCCGAGCGTGGCGTACCCACGGTGCCCGGCATCGCCCGGGCCGGGCTCAAGGATGCCGACCTCGTCGCCGCGGCGCCGGGGATCGGCTACCCGCTGCTCATCAAGCCCTCGGCCGGCGGCGGCGGCAAGGGCATGCACGTGGTCGAGGACGAGACGCACCTCGCCGACGCGATCGCCGCGGCCCGGCGCGAGGCGAGCGCGAGCTTCGGCGACGACGCGCTGTTCCTGGAGCGCTACCTCGCCACGCCGCGGCACATCGAGGTGCAGATCCTCGCCGACGCGCACGGGAACGTGGTGCACCTCGGCGAGCGCGAGTGCTCGCTGCAGCGCCGGCATCAGAAGGTGATCGAAGAGGCCCCCTCGCCACTCCTGGAGATGCTCCCCGAGGCGCAGCGCGCGGCGACCCGCGCGGCGATCGGTGCCGCGGCCTGCGAGACCGCGCGGAGCGTCGACTACCGCGGCGCCGGCACCGTCGAGTTCATCGTCGAGGCCATCGGCCCCGCTTCTGCGACCGGCAGTGTCGAGTTCTTCTTCATGGAGATGAACACGCGCCTGCAGGTGGAGCACCCCGTGACCGAGCAGGTGACGGGGCTCGACCTCGTGGAGCAGCAGCTGCTCATCGCCGCCGGTGCCCCGCTGGGCTTCGCGCAGGACGACGTCGTGCTGCGCGGGCACAGCATCGAGGCCCGGGTGTACGCCGAGGATCCTGCCTCCGGCTTCCTGCCGACGGGCGGGCGCGTGCGGCGCGTGATCCACCCCGAGGGCGAGGGGATCCGGGTCGACACGGCGATCGCCGACGGCCTGGACGTGACGACCTCCTACGACCCCATGCTCGCGAAGATCATCGCGCACGGCGCGGATCGCGACGAGGCCCGACGACGTCTGGTGCGGGCGCTCGACGAGACGGCGGTGTTCGGCTTCCCGGCGAACGTGGAGTTCCTGCGGGCGCTGCTCGAGCTGCCGGAGGTCGTCGCCGGGGATCTGGATACGGATCTCATCGCGCGCCGCTTCGACGACCTCGCGTTCGCCTCCGCCGACGAGCGGGTGTTCGCCGAGGCGGCCTTGCTGCTGGACTGCGCGATCCCTGAGCTTGTCGAAGGGACCTCCAGGTCGCCGCGCGCCCCTTCGACAGGCTCAGGGACCGGTGTGACCGGGCCGTGGAGCCGCCGTGACGGCTGGCGCCTCGGCGCCCCCGCTCCGCGCCGCTCTGCGCTGCTCTGCGGCGAGCGCCGCACCGAGGTTCTCGTGACCGGATCCGGATCCGAGCTGGCAGTCGCCACGGCCGGATCCGGAACCGGCGCCGCGTCCGGATCCAGCGAGGGGTGGATTTCGCTGCCCGGATCCCTGCTTCAGCGGGGAAACCCATCTTCGCGGGGCTCCGAACCCGACCCGGACGCCCCGGAAGAGGGAGAACGCCGCTCCCCGCCCGGAGGCAGTAGCGTTTTCCATCCCGCCGAGGTCCGCGACTCCGGGGAGCTCCGCCGCACGATCACGATCGATGGCGTCACGCGTGCCGTGTTCGCGCTGGTCTCCGGATCCGGCCGGGTCGCGATCGCGCACGCGGGCGCGGTGTTCGAGATCGCCGTGGAGCGGGCTGTGCATGGCGCCGCCTCCTCGACGGAGAGCCAGCCGCACCTCGACTCGCCCATGCCGGGAACCGTCGTGCTCGTGCACGCGACCGACGGGAGCCACGTCGCAGAGGGCGACCCCGTGCTGGTCGTCGAGGCGATGAAGATGGAGCACGTCTTGCGTGCGGGGATCGCCGGAACGGTGGCGCTGCGCGCCGCCCAGGGCGACACCGTGGCGCGCGGTCAGACGCTCGCCGTGATCACGCCGGATGCGGGGACGACCCCGCCCGCGTCGCCCGACGCACCACCCGAGAAGGAGACGTCGTGACCGAGAAGCGCATCGAACAGCGCGGGCTCTACTTCGAGGAGTTCGAGGAGGGCGCGGTCTACCTGCATCGCCCGGGCCGCACGGTCACCGAGGCGGACAACGTGCTCTTCACCACCCTGACCATGAACACGCAGGCCCTGCACCTGGACGCCGCCTGGAGCGCGGGCACCGAGTTCGGCGAGCGCCTGGTGAACAGCATGTTCACGCTGTCCACGCTCGTCGGGCTCTCGGTCGCACAGCTCACAATGGGCACCATCGTGGCGAACCTCGGCTTCTCCGAGGTCTCGTTCCCCGCCCCGGTGCGGATCGGCGACACGCTCTACGCCGAGACGCGGATCCTGTCGAAGCGGCTCTCGTCGTCGCGGCCCGGCCAGGGCGTCGTGCAGTTCGCGCACACCGGGCGCAACCAGGACGGCACGGTCGTCGCGCTCGCCACGCGGTCGACCCTCATGCAGTGCGTCCCCGCCGAGGAGACCCGATGAGCGCCGGGATCCACGGCCCCGCCCTGCTGTTCTGCCCTGCGGATCGGGACGACCGGTACGCGAAGGCCCTCGCCGCCGCCGACACGGTGATCCTCGACCTCGAGGACGCGGTCGCCCCGGCCGACAAGCCCGCCGCCCGGGAGCGCCTGATCGCGTCCGCATTGGATCCGGCCCGCACCATCGTGCGGGTGAACCCCGCCGCGACGCCGGAGCACGCTCTCGACCTCGCGGCCCTGGAGAAGACGCCGTACCGCACGGCGATGCTGGCCAAGGCCGAGGCCGCCGCCGACCTCGACGCCCTGCACGCCGCGGGCCACCGCGTGCTCGCGCTCTGCGAGACCGCGCGCGGCGTGGTGCACGCCGAGGAGATCGCCGCGCACCCGGCGACGACCGGGCTCATGTGGGGTGCGGAGGATCTCGTCGCGAGCATGGGCGGGCGGTCGAGCCGGTTCACCGCGGGCGCCCACGCCGGCCGCTACCGCGACGTGGCCCGGCACGCGCGGTCCCGGGTGCTGCTGGCCGCGAAGGCGTTCGACCGGGCAGCGATCGACTCCGTGCATCTCGACATCGCCGACGTCGACGGCCTGCGGACCGAGGTGCTCGATGCCGCCGCGAGCGGGTTCGACGCCACCGCGTGCATCCATCCGAGCCAGGTCGCGATCATCCGGGACGGCTATGCCGCCGCACCCGGCGAGCGCGACTGGGCCGAGCGCGTCCTCGCCGAGGCGGCCCGTCAGCCCGGGGTATTCCGCTTCGAGGGCCGCATGGTCGACGAGCCCGTGCTGCGCCAGGCCCGGGCGATCATCGGCGACTGAGCGCCCCGGGGTGCCCCACCGTCGCCATTCCCGCGAGACTGCAGATTCTGCATGAGACACCACGTCGGGAGTGGTTTCTCGCGCAGAATCCGATGTCTCGCGACCTATCCGGCCACCCGCGCCGTGCCCCGATTCAGCCGACCAGCACCCGCCGCGCGGCCTCGCCGAGGACACCCCGCTCATCGGCTCCGGCGAGCCGCTCGGTGCTGTGGGCCGTGGAGTTCAGCAGCCCGAACACCGCATGCATCGCGACCTGGCGGTCTGCCGGGGTGACATCGGGCCGGATCCGCGCGACGACGTCCGCCCACAGATCCAGATACTGCCGCTGCAGCTTGCGCACCTGCCGGTTCGCCGTCTTCGGCAGGGTCCCCAGTTCGCGGTCCTGCACGCGGATGATGTCGCGGTGCGCGAGCGCGAAGGTGAGGTGGAAATCGATGAGGTCGTCCAGCACGTCCAGATCCGAGACGTGCGGTGCGGCGACGATCTCGGATCCGCCCTGCAGCAGGAACTCGCTGGTGCCGACCAGGATCTCCTCGAGCATCGCGTCCTTGCTCGGGAAGTGCCGGTACAGGGCGGGCCCACTGACCCCGACGGCGGTGCCGAGCTCGCCGATCGAGACGGCGTGGAACCCGCGATCCGCGAAGAGCCGGGCGGCGGCGTCGAGGAACAGCTGCCTCGTCCGTGCCTTGCCCTGCGCCCTCGCGGTGGTCATCCCGTAAGGATAGCGATCCTGGACAGTCGAGTGAACGACCGCTAACATCTATTTCAGTTACCGATCGTTCACTGAGGAGCTGATCAGCGTGTCCGAGGCGATCCCGTCCGAGCTCCCCGAGGAGTATCGCGAGCTCTCCGCGACCGTCCGCGATTTCGCCGAGCAGGTGGTCGCTCCGGTGTCGGCGCAGCACGACCGGGAGCACAGCTTCCCCTACGAGGTCGTCGCAGGCATGGCAGAGCTGGGCCTGTTCGGCCTGCCGTTCCCCGAGGCGTACGGCGGCATGGGCGGCGACTACTTCGCGCTCTGCCTCGCCCTGGAGGAGCTCGCGAAGGTCGATCAGAGCGTCGCCATCACCCTCGAGGCCGGCGTCTCGCTCGGCGCCATGCCCATCTTCCGATTCGGCACCGAGGAGCAGAAGCAGCGCTGGCTGCCCTCGCTCGCCGCCGGCACGAGCCTCGGCGCGTTCGGCCTCACCGAGCCCGATGCGGGCAGCGACGCCGGCCGCACCCGCACCACGGCGCGCCTGGACGGCTCCGCGACCGACGGCGGGTGGGTCATCAACGGCTCGAAGCAGTTCATCACCAACTCCGGCACCGACATCACCGCCTTCGTGACCGTCACCGCCGTGACCGGCGAGACCGAGCGCGGCAAGGAGATCTCGACGATCATCGTGCCGTCGGGCACGCCCGGCTTCACCGTCGCCCCGCCCTATGACAAGGTCGGCTGGAACGCGTCGGACACGCACGGGCTGTCCTTCGACGATGTGCGCGTGCCGGAGAGGAACCTCCTCGGCGAGCGCGGGCGCGGCTACGCGAACTTCCTGCGGATCCTGGACGAGGGGCGCATCGCGATCGCGGCCCTCGCGGTCGGCGCCGCCCAAGGCTGCGTGGACGAGGCGGTGCGCTACGCGAAGGAGCGCCAGGCGTTCGGCACGCACATCGGCGGTCATCAGGCCATCGCGTTCAAGATCGCCCGGATGGAGGCCCGCGCGCAGGTCGCCCGTCGCGCCTACTACCACGCGGCCGCCCTCATGCTCGCGGGCAAGCCCTTCAAGCAGGAGGCGGCGATCGCCAAGCTCACAGCGAGCGATGCCGCGATGGACAACGCCCGCGACGCCACCCAGGTCTTCGGCGGCAACGGCTTCATGAACGAGTACCGGGTGGCCCGGCACTACCGCGACTCCAAGATCCTGGAGGTCGGCGAGGGCACCACCGAGGTGCAGCTCCTGCTGATCGCCCGCAGCCTCGGCCTCTGAGCACCGGGTCGTCTGCGAACTCTCATCCCGGGGTCATTGAGCGAGGACGGCAACGGTACGCCTCCCCCGAGGTCGTTGAGCAAGGACGGCGAAGCCGACCCGGAGCTTCCGGGGTCGTTGAGCGAGGACGGCGAAGGCGTGCCTCCCCGGGGTCGTTGAGCGAGGACAGCGAAGCCGACCGAGACGAAACGCCGCACCCGCAGATCGCCTCACTGTTTCGTCTCGCTCCTCGCTGCGCTCGGGGCTCGCTCAACGACCCCGAATGGCAAAGATCTGCCCGAATTCGGGCAGATCTTTGCCATTCGAGCCTCCGGATCCGCATACTCGTCTCATGACCGACGATGACCTGATCCAGCGGATCGTGGCATCGACCGGTCTGCCGGCGAGCGTCGCCGCGCGGGTCGTCGACGACGTGCTCGCCTGGTACGACGAGCCGGTCGAGGCGTACGTGCGGCGCCGCCACAGCGAGCTGCAGCTCTACGGCACGCGCAACGCCGAGGCGTTCGCGCTCATCGCCGGCGAGCTCCGGGACCGCCGCGTGGCGGCTCCCGAGCTCTCCGAGCGACAGCTGCGCCGCATCGTCTACGGCTGAGCCCGGACCCGTCCCCTTTCACCCCACCCCTGAGGAGCCCACCATGTGCGGAATCGTCGGATACATCGGCCACCAGGCGGCCGCCCCCGTCCTCGTCGAAGGCCTCACCCGCCTCGAGTACCGCGGCTACGACTCGGCCGGCATCGCGGTGCTCGGCAGCAAGGGCACCACCGCGATCCGCCGCGTCGGACGGGTCCGCGAGCTCGAGGCGGCGCTGCCGAAGCGCCTCACCGGCACGGCCGGGATCGGCCACACCCGTTGGGCGACGCACGGCCCCGCGGTCGAGCGGAACGCGCACCCCCAGCGCAGCGAGGACGGCCGGATCAGCGTGGTGCACAACGGCATCATCGACAACGCGGCGGCTCTGCGCGCCCAGCTCGCGGAGTCGGGTGTGGCACTCACGAGCGACACCGACACCGAGGTCATCGCACACCTCATCGCCCAGTCGGAGGCGTCGACCCTCGAGGAGGCCGTGCTCTCCACCCTCGGCCGGATCACCGGCACCTACGCCCTCGCCGTGCTGGACGAGCAGCACCCCGAGCGGATCGTGCTCGCCCGCAGCGGATCCCCGCTGATCATCGGCATCGGCGACAAGGAGATGCTCGTGGCCAGCGACGTGGCGGCCCTCGTGCGGCACACCGACCGGGTCGTGCACCTGAACGACGGCGAGCTGGCGACCGTGACCGCGACCGGGTTCCGCACCTTCGACCGCGGCAACACCCCGACCAGCTCGGAGCCCGTCGAGATCAGCGTGGCCGCGGAGGACCTCGAGCTCAGCGGCTACCGGCACTACATGCTCAAGGAGATCCACGAGCAGCCCGACGCCGCCGCGATGGTGCTGCGCGGCCGGCTGGACGAGCGGTTCGCCACGGCCCGCCTGGACGGGCTGGGACTGGACCCGCGCGAGCTGCGCAGCTTCCGCCGGATCAAGATCCTCGGCTGCGGATCCGCCTACTACGTGGGCCAGCTCGGCGCCCAGCTCATCGAGGATCTGGCCCGGATCCCCGCCGACGCCGAGGCCGCCTCCGAGTTCCGGTATCGCCAGCCCATCATCGAGTCGGACACGCTGTACGTCGCGGTGAGCCAGAGCGGCGAGACCGCCGACACGGCGTTCGCCGTCGAGGAGATCAAGCGCAAGGGCGGCCGCGTGATCGGCGTCGTCAACGTCGTGGGATCCACCATCGCCCGCACGGTCGACGGCGGGATCTATCTGCACGCGGGCCCCGAGATCTCCGTCGCCTCCACCAAGGCGCTCACGAACATGGCACTCTCCTTCGCCCTGCTCGCGCTGCACCTGGGCCGGCTGCACGACCTGTCCCACGCCGACGGGCAGCGGATCCTCCGCGGCCTGCAGCGCATCCCGGAGCAGATCCGCGGCATTCTCGACGACGCGGATCCGATCGCGGCCGTCGCCGAGGACATCGCAAAGGCCAAGAGCGCGTTCTACATCGGCCGGGTGCGCGGGTTCCCCGTCGCCCGGGAGGGCGCGCAGAAGCTCAAGGAGATCAGCTACATCCACGCGGAGGCCTACCAGACGAGCGAGCTCAAGCACGGCCCGCTCGCGCTGATCGACCCGGACATGCCGACGGTCGCGCTCATCCCCGAGGACGAGCTGACCGACCGCAACCTCGCCGCCGCCGAGCAGGTCCTCGCCCGCAAGGGGCCTCTGATCGCGATCACGCACGCCGGCGTCGACCTCGGCCATCTCGACATCGGCACGATCGTGGTCCCGAAGAACGAGTCCGAACTGGATCCGATCCTGCTGACCATCCCGACCCAGCTGCTCGCGTACCATGTCGCGGTCCTCCTCGGACACGACGTCGACAAGCCCCGCAACCTCGCGAAGTCGGTCACCGTGGAGTGACCGCCGCTCGTGCCCGGCGCCCCTTCCCCCGGGGTCGTTGAGCGAGGACGCCGGCACCACCCCGGGGTCGTTGAGCGAGGACGGCGAAGCCGACCGAGACGAAACGCGCCACCCCGGGTTTGAGCGAGGACGCCGGCACCACCCCGGGGCCGTTGAGCGAGGACGGCGAAGCCGACCGAGACGAAACGCGGCACCCTCACGAGCCCACTGATTCGTCCCTGCGTTTCGACTCGCCTTCGGCTCGCTCGACGACCTCGACACGGCGCCCCCGGAGGGACAATGGATCCATGAGCAGCAGAGACGCGGTCATCGTCGCCGCCCGCCGCACGGCCGTCGGCATCGGCAAGCCCGAGCGCGGCGTCTTCAGCGGCGTGCACCCGGTCGACCTGTCCACGCACCCGATCCGTGCGGTGCTGGCGGACACGGGCGTCGATCCGGCGCTCGTCGACGACGTGATGTGGGGCTGCGTGTCGCAGGTGGGCGAGCAGTCCTTCAACGTGGGCCGCAACGCCGCCCTCGCCGCGGGACTGCCCGAACACGTGCCCGGGATGACGATCGACCGCCAGTGCGGGTCGTCGCAGCAGGCGATCCAGAGCGCGGCCGCCGCGATCATCGCCGGCTACGCCGATATCGTCGTCGCCGGCGGGGTCGAGGTGATGTCGCGCGTGCCGATGTTCTCCAGCGTCGCCGGCGCGGATCCGTACGGGCCGCTCATGCACGATCACTTCCCCGACCTCGGCAACCAGGGCGTCGGCGCCGAGCTCATCGCGCAGAAGTGGGGGCTCACCCGCACCGAGCTGGACGAGTTCGCGGTGCGCTCGCATCAGCGGGCAGCGTCGGCAGCCGCCTCCGGGCTGTTCGCCGACGAGATCGTCCCCGTGGAGACCGCCGCAGGCGTGGTCGCGGCGGATCAGGGCATCCGCGCGGACTCCACGGTCGAGCGTCTGGCCACCCTGCCGACGCCGTTCCTCGCCGGCGGCGTGGTGACCGCCGGCAGCGCATCGCAGATCTCCGACGGAGCGGCCGCCGTGCTGATGATGACAAGCGCCCGGGCCGCGCAGCTGGGACTCGCCCCGATCGCGCGCGTGCACAGCGTCGCCGTGGTGGGCTCGGATCCGATCCTCATGCTGACCGGCCCGATCCCGGCCACGGCGAAGGTGCTCGCCCGCGCCGGCCTCGGCCTCGCCGACATCGGCGCCTTCGAGGTGAACGAGGCCTTCGCGCCGGTGGTGCTCGCCTGGCTGGCCGAGACCGGGGCGGATCCCGCCCTCGTCAACCCGCGCGGCGGCGCGATCGCCCTGGGGCATCCGCTGGGAGCTTCCGGCGCGCGTCTGGCCACGACCCTGCTGCACCACATGCGGCAGGACGGGATCCGCTACGGCCTGCAGACGATGTGCGAGGGCGGCGGCATGGCGAACGCGACGGTGTACGAACTGGTCTGAGAGCAGGTTCGAGGCGTTGCGAGCGAGGCCGCGGACGTCGGCGATCGGCCGATCTCAGCGCCGAATGCAGGAGCCGCCCCGCCACATGCAGGACGGACTGCTCTGTGTGCCCCGTCGGACCGGCCCGAGCGCCGTGATTCCGCAGATCCCGGTTCTTGCGCGGCGCGTCGATCCTGCATTCGGTAGACCGGGTCCTGCATTCGGCGAACCGGGTCCTGCATCCGGCGGAGCCGGACGGACGCTCGGCAGTGCAGGATCGGCCGGCTTCATCGGCAGTGCAGGGATCGGCCGGCTTCATCGGCAGGGCACGAACGAGGATCGGATCCGGACTCAGGACTCGATCACGCTCGGGCCGTCGGGGGTCGCACGCACCGTGATCTGCGCCGGGATCTGCTCCTGCATGGCCTCGACGTGGCTGATGACCCCGACGGTGCGGCCGCCGGCGCGCAGCTCGTCGAGGGTGCGCATGGCCACGTCGAGCGTCTCGCCGTCGAGGGATCCGAAGCCCTCGTCGATGAACAGCGTGTCGAGCTGGATCCCCCCGGCGCGGGCGGTGACGACCTCGGCGAGACCGAGCGCGAGCGCGAGGGAGCCGAGGAACGTCTCGCCGCCGGAGAGCGACTGCGCCGGCCGGGTCTGCCCGGTGAACGCATCGAACACGACGATGCCGAGACCGGACGCGGCCCCGCGCGCGGCCCGGGCGTCGCTGTGCTGCAGCTGGTAGCGGCCCGACGACATGTCGGCCAGGCGCAGGTTCGCCGCCGCGACGATCTCCTCGAGCTCGGCGGCGAGCACGAAGGTCTCCAGGTTCATCCGGTAGGCGTTCGCCCCGCGGCCGGCGACGACGTCGGCGAGCTGCTGCAAGACCTCGTGGTCCGCGGCTGCGGCCGCGCCGCGGGAGTGCTCGGCCATCGCCGTCTCGAGGAGGGCTCCGAGTTGAGCGGAGGTCGCGTCCGCCCGGCTGGCCGCGTCGACGGCGGCGGTCCATGCCGTGCGCGCCGCGGACTCCGCGGATTCGTGCGGGGCGAGGTCGATCGGTTCGTCCGGGAGGGTGCGCAGCTCCAGATCGAGCAGGATCGCACGCTCCTTGGTGCGCTCGGCGGCGTACGCGGCGATCCGCTCATCGAGCGCGGCCTGGTCGGCGGGGCTGCGCAGGGCGGCGTGCGCGGCGGTCGCGTCGTCGAAGGGCGATGCGGCCAGGGCCTCCTGCTGCTCGGCGAGCGCGGCGGACGCCGCTTCGGACCGGGCCTCCCGCTCCTCGATCGACGCGGCGAGGGCCTGCGCGGCCGCGATGCGTACGGCGGCATCGTCGAGGCGCGCAGCGACGGTGGCGAACGCACCCCGCGCCTGCGCCACGGATTCCCGCGCGGCGGCGAGCGTCTGCCCGGCGAGGGCGAGGTGCTCGCTCGCCTCCGCGTGGCGGGCGGCCAGCTCGGCGATCGTCGTCTCGAGCTCCTCGGCCTTCGCCCGCAGCGCGGTGAGGCGCTGTTCGGCCGCCGTGGCGGCCGTCTGCGCCCGGGTTGCGGCGTCGTGATCCTGATTCGCCGCGGCGAGCTCCGCCTCTGCGGTTTCGACCGTGCGCCCGTCGGCGCGCGCCGTGGCGGCGGCGAGCGCGGCGTCGAGCGCGGCCAGGGCGCTCGTGGCCGCTCGCACCTGCTCGGCGGCGCGCTCCCGTGCGTCCGCGGCCTCGGCCACATCGTCCGCCGAGACCGGATCCGCGTGCACAGCCGGGGCCGGGTGGTCAGTGGATCCGCAGACGCTGCAGGCCTCGCCCGGGATCAGGGCCTGGGCGAGCTCGCCGGCCATTCCCGCGTCACGACGGCGGCGCAGGTCCGCGGCGCGGGCGAAGGCGTCCGCGGCCTGCTGCTCGCGATCGGTGACCGTCCGCTCGGCGGCACGCCGCTCCTCGGCCCGTGCCGCAGCGTCTCTGGCGCCCTCGAGCCGCGCGACGGCCAGGGTCACGACGGTCTCGAGGTCGGCGGCACGGTCGGCCCGCCGGCGCTGGTCGTCGCGCTCGGCGGCCAGCACCTCGATCGCGGCAGGCAGGGCCGCGCGCTCCGACTCGTGGGCGGCGCGGTCCGCGGCCGCGGACTCCTGCTCGCTCTGCGCGACCGACACCGCCGTCTCGAGCGCGGCGAGCTGCGCCTCGGTCGCCGCGGCCTGCTGCCAGGCCCCGCTGGACCGGGTGAGGTCGGCGGCCCAGGCCCGCAGCGCATCCGCAGACGAGGCGTCCGGCGCGTCGTCGTCGCCCGCCACGATGCCCCGCCATGCTTCCTCGGCCCGGCCGACGGCGGCCGCGGCCGACGTGGAGGCGATCGCCGCGCGCTCGGCCGTGCTCAGCACGTGCCGGAGCGCCTCGGCCGCCCGGGCATCGTCGAGCGTGCGGCGGTCGGCGGCGATGCCGTCGGCCGCGGCGTCGAGCGCGGCGAGCGCGGCGCGGGCGCGATCGCGCTCGGCCTGCGCCTGACGCTCCTCGCGCGCGGCGGCATGCGCGGCGGTCGCCGCGCGGTGCGCGGACTCGGCCTGATCCCGTTCCTGGCCCCGCTGCTCGCGACGGTAGTCGGCGCGTGCCCTGGCACGGCGCAGAGCGTCGAGGCGCTCGTCGAGCGAGGGATCCCTCCCGACCGAGGCCGGGGTCTCGGAGCCCGGCTCCGCCCTGCCCGGATCCGCGGCATCCGTCCCGCCCAGGTCGTTCTCCGCGACGAGCTGCTCGGCCTGCTCGATGCGGGCGATCACGGTCGCGCGACCCGCGCCCAGCGCCTGCTCAGAGGCGCGACGGCGCTCATCGAAGCGGGCCTGGTAGTCCTCGAACCGGCCGGTGCCGAAAAGCCGGCGCAGCAGCGACTGGCGCTCCCGGCTGTCGGCGAGCAGGAACCGGGCGAAGCGCCCCTGCGCGAGCAGGATCACTTGCAGGAACTGCTGCAGGTTCAGCTGCAGGATCTCGTCCAGCTCGTGCGCGACATCGACCTCGCGCGCGGCCCGGCCGATCCACTCCCCGCCGTTGCGCTCCTCCAGCGCCACGGCGGACGCCTGCTTGGTCAGGCCGCCGCCGCGCTTCGCCGGCCGCTGGTACTCGGGTGAACGCGTCACCCGATACCGCCCCGAGACCGTGCTGAACTCGACGACGACCTCGGTCGGATCCGCCGGCTCGCAGTGGTCGCTGCGCAGCCGCTTCTCGCCGCCCTCGTAGCGGGGCACGTTGCCGTAGAGCCCGAAGCACACCGCGTCCAGGATGCTGGACTTGCCCGCGCCGGTGCGCCCGCCGATGAGGAAGACGCCGTCGTCGGCGAACGTGTCGAAGTCGATCGTCTGCCGCCGCAGGAACGGCCCGAAGCCCTCGATCTCGAGGCGATGTAGCCGCACTAGACGAGCGCCTCCGCCAGGGCGCGGTCGTCGAGCACCTCGCGGATCAGCTCCTGCTCGCGCGGCGTCGCCCCGGCACCATTGCGCACGTGTGCGAGGAACGCGTCGATGCGCTCCTCATCGGTCGCGGCCGTGCGCAGGCGCTCGCTGTACGATCGCTGCTCGACCGCCGACGTCCGGGCGGGCTCGTGCTGCACGAGCGCGCAGAACGGGTACTTCTCGCGCAGGCGGCGCATGGGCTCGGTCTGCGGCAGGTCGTCGGTGTAGACCGCGCACACCCAGTCGTCGCGGTGCACGGCGACGTTCTCGGCGGAGAGGATCTCGTCGAAGGATCCGGTCAGGGTCACCAGCCGGCGCGGCACGGGCAGCTCCAGCCACTGCGCATCGACCGCGCCGTCGGCCGCCAGGTCGACGAGCCAGGATCCCCGCGGCTTGTGCTGCTCGCCGAAGCTGTAGTGCAGGGGGGCGCCGGCGTAGCGGACCCGCTCCGTGAGCGCCTGGCGCCCGTGGATGTGCCCCAGCGCGACGTAGTCGGCGCCGTCGAACACCGACACCGGCACCATGTCGATGCCGCCCTGGCGGATCTCACGCTCGAGGCCGAGGGTCGCGTCGACCCCGGCGGCGAAGCAGTGCGCGATCACGACGGAGCGGCCGGGGTGCGCGGCCATGCCCACGCGGACGAGCCCCATCGCGTGCGCGAGCGTCTGCGCCTGGGTGCGGAGAGGGCGCCCCTCGGCGTCGGCCGAGAAGGCGGCATGCTGCCGCACGATCGCCGGCTCGAGGTAGGGGATCCCGAAGAACCGCACCGGGCCGTCGGCGTCGTCGATCGTGATCGGCTTGCCGATCGTGCGCGGATCCGTGACCACGTGGATCCCCTCGCGCAGCAGCCGCGCCTGGAAGCCCAGACGGGCCGCGGAGTCGTGGTTGCCGCTGGTCACGATCACCTGGGCGCCCGTGGCGTGCAGGGCGACGAGCGTGTCGGTGAGCAGCGTGTAGGCGGGAGCGGCCGGGGTCGCGGAGTCGAACACGTCGCCCGCGACGACGACCACATCGACGGCGTTCTCCTGCACCTGCACGGCCAGCGCGGCGAGCACCTCGGCGAGCGCTTCCAGGGTGGAGTGCCCGTGGAAGGTCCGGCCGATGTGCCAGTCCGAGGTGTGCAGGATCTTCATGCGCTCCACGCTACGGACGGGGTCCGACATTGCCCCTGAGGCGTGCCGGGCGCGGGCGGCTCACTGGTCGCATCATGCCGTTCCGGGGCAGGCATGACCGCAAGACGCGACCACCGAGCGACCTGGAACCGCCGAAGCGTGAGGGAGCCGGGTCGGAGGACGGATCCCTCATCCATCCTGCCTGGGCATCCATCCTGCCTGGGCGCGTAACAGAGCGTCACAGTCACCTCGGATCGCGATAAGGCTCAGCGCACGCGCAGCAGATCGGCCCGTTCGGGATGAGCGTCGAACCAGTCGGCGACGTACCAGCAGACCGCGTCGATGCGCCGATCGCCGCGCGACGCGATGTCCTCGACGGCGCCCGCCACGACCTTTGCGGCATAGCCGGATCCGCGGAAAGACGGGATGGTGAAGGCCCTCGTCAACGCCATCGTGCGTCCGTCGTCGTGATAGTCGAGCACGCTCACCAATACCCCGCCGCGCGTCAGCGTGTAGCGCGACGCATCGTCTTCGCGAGTGAGCACGAACCGGTCAGTGCCTGCAGAGAACCCCACGTTTTCACGCTACGCCCGGATTCTCCGACCGGGTCCGTTTTGACACGGGAGGTCACCATCGGTAATAATCGGGCCCATGACCACCAACGCACGCCCCTTGTCCGCCCAGGAGGCGAACGGGACGACCGGGATGATGATGCCCGGTTGCGTTGGCATGTGTTGCCGAATGTGTCGCTGAAGCCACAGCACTCCGTCTGACTCGCTCGTCGTGATCTTCGCGAGCTGAGTCTCCGAGCACCCATCCGCGTGCTCGACCTCTCCGGCTCGCCGGTCATTCGCAACACCCTCCGAGTCGTCGACCGACTCCCTCCTTTCAAGGACCCATCATCATGTCGAACACCGCCATCCTCGAGCGTCCCGCCACTGTCTCCCCCGTCGCCGCACCGCGTCTGCACGCCGTGCCGCGCACCCAGATCGATGCACCGGCTCCCGCCGTCGACGCGCCGCCGGCCCGCTCGCCCCGCGGCTTCGCCCTGTACGTCGGCATCGACGAGCTCAAGGCGGCCACGAACGGCGTGAGTCTGCCGCTGCTGGTCGACGCCCTGCGCCGCACGCTCGCCGAGCTGGCCCCCGATGCCGAGACCCACGCCACGGTCGCCCTCGCCCCGCAGGGCACCGGCGGCCGCGACCTCGACGTCGTGCGCCTCGCGCTGCACGAGCCCGGCGCGATCGCCCGCTCCAAGGCCGAGGCCGAGGCGCGCGAGCCCGAGGACGGCGGTGGTGTCGTGGTCGACATCTCCCGCAAGCGCGTGCTCATCGACGGCGAGTCGGCGGCGTTCACCTACAAGGAGTTCGAGCTGCTGCAGTACCTCGTGCTGCGCGAGGGCGCGACCATCGAGCGCAGCGAGCTCGTCGGCGCACTGTGGCAGACCTCCGACGAGGAGGCCCCCGGCGAGCGCACGATCGACGTGCATGTGCGCCGCCTGCGCGCCAAGCTCGGCCGCTACGAGGACATCGTGCGCACCGTCCGCGGTGTCGGCTACCGCTTCGACCGCCACGCCGACGTCGCGATCCGCTACGGCGTGGGCACGCCCTCCCCCGACCGGTTCTGAGGCCCGGCGGCCCTCGCCTCGCCCTGCACTCCTGTCTCCGCGCTCGTCGTCGACTGCACCGGATCCTGACGAATGCACCGCTTGTCGACGTGAACATCCCGTGCACTCGACGACTTCCCGTGCACTCGGCGGCTTCCCGTGCAATCGGCGGCCAGCGGACGAACGACCGGAACCTGAACCCGGCGGATCCCCTCGCCGGGATCCGGAACCTGAACCCGGCGGATCCCCTCGCCGGGATCCGGAACCTGAGCCCCGGGCGGATCCCCTCGCCGGGATCCGGATCCCCAGGCCGGATCCGGATCCGGATCCGGCTGTCGGTGGGCGGATCTAGGGTGTTCCCATGACCCTCGCCGCGGATCCCGCGCCACGCACGTGGCCGATGCGCGAGAGCTCGTACCGCCCGCACGGACCGCTCGACCTGCACGAGACGGTCGGCATCCTGCGACGCGGACCGAAGGATCCCACGATCGTCCGCGACGGGGCGGTGCTCTGGCTCACGCTGCGCACGGAGTCCGGGATCGCGACGCTCGCGCTGCGCGCCGGATCCGATGAGGTCCGGGCGAGCGCTTGGGGACCCGGCGCCGACGAGGCGCTCGGTCTCGTTCCCGCGCTGTGCGGTGCACTCGACGACACGGACGGGTTCGACCCGTCCACCCACCCGCTGCTCGCCACCACCGCGCAGCGCCACCCCGGGCTGCGGCTCACCCGCACCGGCGCCGTGTTCGACGCGCTCGCCGGCGTCGTGCTCGAGCAGAAGGTCACCGGCTTGCAGGCCTACGGCGCCTGGCGCACCCTGGTCACCCGCTTCGGCGACCCCGCCCCGGGCCCGACCCCGCGGCCGATGGCGGTCGCCCCCGACGCCGCCGGCTGGCGACGGATCCCGTCGTGGGCCTGGCATCGCGCGGGCGTGGAGCCGCCGCAGTCGCGCACGATCGTACGCGCGGCCGAACGCGCGGGGAGCCTGGAGCGAGCCGTGCACGCCGCCACGGACGGCCCCGCGCGCGACAGGGCGCTCACGAGCCTGCCCGGGATCGGGCTGTGGACCTCCGCGGAGACCCGGATCCGTGCCCTCGGCGACCCCGACGCGGTGAGCGTCGGCGATTACCATCTCCCGCACGAGGTGGGCTTCGCCTTGACCGGGCAGCGCACCGACGACGCGGGCATGCTCGCGCTGCTCGCGCCGTGGGCGGGGCACCGGCAGCGCGTGGTGCGGCTCATCCGGATGAGCGGCACGCTCGAACCGCGGCGCGGACCGCGCCTCGCCCCGGAGGACCACCGGAAGCGGTGAGCGGCCACCGGCGCCGAGGACGAGCTCTGCGCCCGGCGGGGCCTTCGATCCGCACGGTCGACCCGCAGAAGCAGTTGTGCACCGGTCCCGCGATTGGCCACCGACCGCCGACGCTCTCCTGGCACGATCGAGGGAACGGTGCGACGATGAGGGAGTGGGATTCATGAACGACGCGCAGATCTGGACGATGATCGGGGCCTTCACCGCCCTGATGTTCGGCATGCTCACCGTGGTCTCCACGCTCTTCGTCCGCGTCGTGCGCGCCGAGATCGGCGGCCTCCGCTCCGAGATGAACGGACGATTCGGTGAGATGAACGGACGATTCGGCGAGGTGAACGCCCGGTTCGACGCGATGAACGCACGCATGGACGGCCTCGACCGCGATGTCCAGGCACTGGTCAAACGCACCTTCGGCCTGGATCGGGAATAGGTCTCGGCCGCGAGCGTCGCCGCGCGGCGGCGGTCTGCCCGAGCATGCCGTGATATGCGTCCGTCGCTCGGGCTCCCTCACTGCTCCTCAGTGCCAGACGGCGAGCGGACCGTCCGGGCCGTCGATCACGGAGACAGGGGTCTCGAACACGTCGGTGAGCACATCGCCGCGCATGATGTCGGCGACCGGGCCGAACGCGACGACCTCGCCGTCCTTCATCGCGCAGATCCGGTCGGCGTAGCGGGCGGCGAAGTTGATGTCGTGCAGCACCACGACGACGCTCTTGCCGAGCTCGTCCGAGATGCGCTGCAGGTGCCGCATCATGCGCACCGCGTGCTTCATGTCGAGGTTGTTGAGCGGCTCGTCCAGCAGCACGGTGCCGGTGTCCTGCGCGAGCACCATCGCGACATAGGCGCGCTGCCGCTGCCCGCCGGAGAGCTCGTCGAGGTAACGCTGCTCGAGCTCGCCCAGCTCGAGGAAGTCGATCGCGCGGCTCACCGCCTCCTCGTCCGCACGCGTGAGCCGGCCGCGCGAGTGCGGGAACCGGCCGAATCCGACGAGCTGGCGCACGGTCAGGCGCGTCACGAAGTGGTTCTCCTGGCGCAGGATCGAGACGACCGTGGCGAGATCCTTCGACCTCGTGGTCTCGACGTCGAAGCCGGAGATCCGGATGGATCCCTCGTCCATCCCGAGCAGCCGCCCGATCATGGTGAGCAGGGTCGACTTGCCGGCGCCGTTCGGGCCGATCAGGGCCGTCACGCCCCCCGCCGGGATCTCGAGGTCGACCGGCCCGATCGCGACCCCGTCGCCGTAGCGCTTGCGCGCTCCCGCGATCGAGATCCCCTTCCGACCGGCCTCCCCGCCGCGAGACCGCATCTGGGCGACGAGACTGCATGATTCTGCTGCCGTCTCGTCGCGAGGTTGCAGTCTCGCGGATCCGGGTCCGGGTCCGGGTCCGGAGGCGGATCCGGTCTGCTGTGCGAAGTCGCTCATAGGCGTCCCTTCTTGAACAGGACGAGCAGGAAGACGGATCCGCCGACCAGCTCGATGATGATGGAGACGGCGCCCTGCGCCGAGAAGAGGTGCTTCATCACGAAATAGGCGCCACCCAGCACCGCGATCGCGGTGAGCGCCGCGACGGGCAGCACGAGCCGATGGTCGTGCGTGTCGGCCAGCTGATAGGCGAGCGTCGCGACGAGGAAGCCGAGGAACGTCATCGGCCCGACCAGCGCGGTCGAGGTCGCCATCAGCACGGCCACGAGCAGCAGCACCCGGAGCTGCTCGCGGCGGTGGTCGACGCCCAGGGCGTTGGCGGCATCGGGCCCGAGCGCCAGCACGTTCAGGCGGCGCGCGCGCAGGAACAGGAGGATGGATCCGGCCAGGCACAGCGGGATCGCGAGCGGCAGATAGGCGGCCTCGGCGTTCGCCACGCTGCCGAACAGGCGCGCCGCGAGCACGTCGAACTCGCTCGGGGTGAGCAGCCGCTGCATGAACGTGGACACGGCGCCGAGCCCGCCGCCGATCACGATCCCGATCAGCAGCATCACGTGCATGCTGCCGCGACGTCCCGACAGCAGCCAGCCGTAGAGCGCGACGGCGAACCCCGTCATCAGAACGATCTGCAGCGCGAACTGCGGCACGCCCTGCAGCGCCGTGACCCCGGCGGCCCCGAGGGCGAACACGGCCACGGTCTGCACCGCCGTGTAGAGCGACTCGAATCCCATGATCGACGGAGTCACGATCCGGTTGTTCGCCGCCGTCTGGAACGCGACCGTCGCGGTGGCCTGCGCGATCGCGACCACGAGGATCACCAGCACGCTCGTCACGCGCAGCTGCACGACGCGCCAGAAGCCGTCGGTCCCGAACGGCACGGGATTGCCGTGCACGAGAAGCCCGATCAGCGCTGCCGCCGCGAGCGCGGTCAGCACGGCGATCACGAGGACGTACCGTCGCCGCGCACGCGCGATCGGGAACGCGCCGGACATGCGCTCTTCACCGGGCGTCGCGACCGCCCGGGGCTGGTTCAGCACCTCAGCCACGGGGACGCCGCCTCAGGATCAGCACGATGAACACCGCGGCTCCGACCAGCCCCAGCACGAGCGACACCGGCACCTCGAACGGCATGATGATGGTGCGTCCGATCAGGTCGCAGACCGTCACCAGACCCACCCCGAGCAGGCACGCCCAGGGCAGGTTGCTGCGCAGGTCGTCGCCGCGGATCATCGACACCACGTTCGGCACGATCAGCCCGACGAACGGCAGGTTGCCGACGACGACCGTGACGACGCCGGTGGTCGCGGCGATGAGCACCGTGCCGAGCAGGACGACCCTGCCATGGTTCAGCCCGGCGTTCGTGGCGATCTCCTCGCCGAGCCCCGCGATCGTGAACCGGTCCGCGACGATGAAGACGATCACGCCGACGATCGCGACGATCCAGAGCAGTTCGTACTGCCCGCGCAGCACCGAGGTGAAGCTGCCGGCGAACCACACCCCGAGCGTCTGCAGGGTGTTGGTCGCGAGGGCGAGATAGGTCGAGACGGATCCGACCACCGCGCCCAGCATGATCCCCACGATCGGCACGATGAGCGAGGAGCGCAGCGACACCCGTCGCAGGAACGCGAAGAACACGAGCGTGCCGACGAAGGCACAGAGCACCGCCCCGAGCATCCGCAGCGGGATGCTCGGGTGCGGCACCAGCACCGAGACGGCCAGCAGTCCCAGCCCCGCCCACTCCGTGGTGCCGGTGGTGGTCGGCTCGACGAAGCGGTTCTGGGTGAGCATCTGCATCACCAGGCCCGCCATCGCCATCGAGGCGCCCGCGAGCACGAGCGCGGTCGTGCGGGGGATGCGCGTGAGCTGGAACATCTCGGTGCCGTCGGCGGATCCGGTCACGTCGTAGACGCCGACGAAGAGCGACAGCCCGAGAAGTGCGGCGACGAGGAGGATGCCGACGAGCAGGGCGGGGTCGAAGAGCCGCGCCCTGCCCCGGGCCGCAGCGGAGGCGCTGCCCGGGGCGGGACGGGTGAGCGAGACGTTCATGGCCGGATCCGACGGTCGTCAGCTCTTCGTCGCACTCTTCTCGAGGGCGTCGGCGAAGGAGTTCAGGAACGTCGTGTACGTCTGGATCCCCTCGTTGAGGTAGGTGTCGACGGGCATGTAGACGACCTGCTTCTGCTGGATCGCGGTGACGGAGGCCAGCGCCTGGTTCTTCTCCAGGATGTCCGCAGCCTGCACGTAGGAGGGGTCGTCCTTCGCGAACACCGCATCGCGGTCCATCACGAGGATCCAGGACGGGTTCGACGCGGCGATCGCCTCGACCGAGATGTCGTCGCCCTTGTGGTTGTCGTCGGCGCCCTCGACCGTCAGCGCAGGCGTGAGGCCGAGCATGTCGAAGACCGGTCCGAGCGTCCGGCCGACCGTCGGCGCGAGGTAGCCGATTTTCCCGCCCGAGGTGGTGACGGCCATCACGCCGGATCCGTCGTAGGCCTTGGTCGCGCGGTCGACCGCCGCGTCGAAGTCGTCGACGAGCTTCTTCGCCTCCTTCTGCTTGCCGAAGACCTCGCCGAGCACGGTGACCTGGCGCTTGAGCTCGGCATCGAAGGGCTGCCCGTCGCGCGGGTCGAGCTCGAGGATGGTCGCGTCCGGGACGAGCGCGGCGAGCTTGTCGTGGTGCTGGGTGAAGCGCTGCCCGTTCACGATGAGGTCCGGCGCCACGGCGACGACCGCTTCCAGGTCGGGCTCCTGGTGCGTGCCGAGGTCGATGATGCTCTTGTCCTTGGTGTAGGAGACGGTCTCCGGCATGAGCGACACCGCGGCGGCGGTGACCGGGATGCCCCAGTCGGCGAGCGTCTGGAACGTGCGGTTGTCGGTCGCGACGACAGAGGTCGGGGGCGTTGCGATCGTGTGCTCGCCGTTGTTGTCCTCGACGGTCACAGTGCCCGCTTTCGCGCTCTGCGTGGGCGTAGCGGCGGGGCCGGACGTGCAGCCGGCGAGGGCGACGACGGCGGCGAGGCCGAACGCGGTGGCGGTGAGGATCCGAGGCACGGACATGGAGATGCTCCTGTTCTGCGGGATGTGCTGTTTTCGACTCCGATCGCCGAGTTAGGGTCGCCCAACCCCGACCTGGGTCTTACATAGGTTAGCCTTACCTTATGGACAATGGGAAATCCGGCTTCACCCTGGTGCGACGCCCGCTCGAGCTGCGCTTCCGCACGCTGACCCTCGCCGTGCGCGAGTGGCTCGCACCTGATTTCGTGCGCGTGCGCCTGACCGGATCCGACCTCGCGGGCTTCGACTCGCTCGGCGCGGACGACCACATGAAGCTCTTCTTCGTGGACACGCCGACCGACTCGATCGAGGAGCTGCGCGCGGCGCCGAGCCGCGAGTACACGCCGCTCGCGTGGGGCGAGGACTGGCTCGACGTCGAGTTCGCCGTGCACGGCGACGCGGGCGTCGCGGCTCCGTGGGCGGCGAACGCGCCGCTCGGATCCGTCGTCGGCGTCGGCGGCCCGCGCGGGTCGATGGTGCTCGAGGGCGAGCCCGACGGCTGGCTTCTTGCGGGCGACGAGACGGCGATCCCAGCGATCCGCCGTTTCGCCGCGCGGATCCCCGGAGGCCGCCCCGCCCGCGTCGTGATCGAGGTGCGCGGCGCCGAGCACGAACTGGCGCTCGACGCGCCCGTCCCCGTCGAGTGGATCCATCGCGGCGATGCACCGGCCGGATCCGCCCTCGCCTCTTTCCTCGAGTCGCTCGGCACCGCCGACCGCCCGGGAGAGGCGCCGTTCGTCTTCGTGGCCGCGGAGTCGTCGATCGTGAAGCCGGGCCGCGCCCTGCTCGAGCGCTGGGGCGTCGACACCGCCCAGGCCGTCGTGAAGGGCTACTGGAAGCGCGACGAGACCGAGTACCACGCCCCGCACTGAGCGCGACCTCGACGCACCCTCAGCTCGCTCACTGGTCGCGAACTGCGGTCACGGCAGCGAAATGACCACAATTCGAGACCAGTGAGCAGTCATCGCACATCACGGTGGCTGGGCACGGCTCAGACCTCGTCCACCACCGCGGCGACGGCCTCGATCTCCACCAGCTGGTGGTCGTACCCCAGCACCGTGACGCCCATCAGCGTGCTCGGCACGTCATGGTCGCCGAACGCGTCGCGCACCACGGCCCATGCGGCGCCCAGGTCGGACTGACGGGCCGAGGCGACGAGCACCCGCGTGCTGATCACGTCGGTCAACGTCGCTCCGGCCGCAGCGAGCGCCGTCTCGAGGTTCTCGATGCAGGTCGCGGCCTGGCCCGCATAGTCGCCGACCGCGGCCGTGGAGCCGTCGCGGTTCAGCCGGCAGGCGCCGGCGAGGAAGATCAGCCGCGCATCCTTGGGCGCGGTGGCCGCGTAGGCATGCTGCGCGGCATCGGAGAGCTCTGCGGCGCGGATCAGGGTCACGGCGGTCATGCCCACAGTCTGTCGTACTGCCTGCTCGGCCTGCACGGAGCAGGGAAGCGCCGCCGGATGCGGGTCGATCGCTTCCGCAGCCCGCGCACAGTCAGGGGACTTCGATCCTCACAATCGACGTGCGAGTGCGGTTCCTCACCGATCGCGCGGGCGCGGTTCCGCGATCGGCCGGCCCCTGGCATGCTCGGACGAACGACGCGACGATGAGGGAGGGGGATTCATGAACGACGCGCAGATCTCGACGATGATCGGGGCCTTCACGGCACTCATGCTCGGCATGATGACCATCGTCTCGACGCTCTTCATCCGGGTCCCGCGTGCGGAGATCGGCGGGCTCCGATCTGAGGTGAACGGCCGATTCGACGTCATGAACACCCGCATGGACGAGCTCGACCGGGATGTGCGGGCACTCGTCAAGCGCACCTTCGGGCTCGACCGGGACTGATCGCACGACACCGTCGGGCAGACTGGCTTCATGCCCCTCTTCGATCACCTCGGCCTCACGGTCGAAGACCTCGACCGTGCCTTCGCCCAGTGGGATCCGGTGCTGCGCGCCCTCGGCTGCACCAGCAGCGGCGAGGAGATGGAGGGCGGGATCGCGTGGTCCCGCGATGACGAGACCGAGCTGATCCTCTACCGCGCCCCGGAACCCGGCGGCGAACCGCACCGATACGGGCGGATCGGCTGGCAGCATCTCGCGTTCGCCGTGGAGTCGCGTGCTGCGGTGGAGCGTCTGCACGCGATCGCGCTCGATGCCGGCTGGACCTCCGTTCGGGATCCGAAGGTGTTCACGCGTTTCTCGGACCGGTACTACGCCTCGTTCGTCGAGGACGAGAACGGGATCCGGATCGAGTTCGTGTTCAATCCGCCGCGGGAGTCCGTCGAGGGCTGACTCGACCGAGCCGAGGCTGCGTGCCGCGGCACCGGCCGAATGCACGGCATCCCGCCGAGTGAACCGGACCCTGCCGAGTGGACCGGATCCTGCCGAGTGCACGGCATCCTGGGGTGAACCGGATCCTGCCGAGTGGACCAGATCCTGCCGAGCGCACGGCATCCTGAGGTGAACCGGATCCGGCCGAGTGGACCAGATCCTATCGAGTGCACGGCATCCTGCCGAGTGGACCGGAAATCTGCGCCAATAACCGGTGCACTCGACAGCAAGCCGTGCAGCCGGCGAGCACCCGACGGACCCTCCGCCAACAACCCGTGCACTCGACGACAACCCGTGCAGCCGGCGAGCACCCGACGGACCCTCCGCCAACAACCCGTGCACTCGACGACAACCCGTGCAGCCGGCGAGCACCCGACGGACCCTCCGCCAACAACCCGTGCACCCGGCAGCGAGCCGTGCACCCGACAGCGAGCCGTGCAGTCGGTGAGCCGGCCGACCGGTCGGAGCGCACGCCCGTCGCGCTGGCCGCTGTCGGCGGCATCCGCGATGCTGGGGGCATGGCTTCTCTCGATCACCTCGGCACACGTGCCCAGCGCCTCGGCGCAGTTCGATCCGGTGCTGAGCGCACTCGGATACGTCCGCAGGCACGACACACCCGACCTCGCCTACTGGCGGCAGGACGGCCTGCCCGAGGTCCTGCTCTACCCCGCCCGCGACAACGCGGACGGCCCGCATGAGCACGGCCGCGTCGGCTGGCAGCATCTCGCGTTCGCCGTCGACTCGCGCGCCGAGGTCGACCGCGTGCACGACATCGCCGTCGACGCCGGCTGGACGGCGGTGCGTGCGCCGAAGGAGTACCCGCGCTTCAGCGACCGGTACTACGCCTCCTTCATCGAGGACGACAACGGGATCCGGCTCGAGATCGTGCACAACCCGCCGCGTCACGCGGACTGATCCGCGACACACCGTTGCCGATGTCGGAGGCCGGCCTCAGACTGAGTGCGGCACCGGTGCGGTGCCACAGACCCCGAGCACGGAGGGCACCTATGACCATCCTCAATCCGTACATCTCGTTCCACGGCGACGCCCGCGACGCGATGGAGTTCTATCAGGCGGCGCTCGGCGGCGACCTGCAGGTGATGACCTTCGGCGACATGCCCGGCATGGTCGAGGACGAGGCCGAGAAGGCGCTCGTCATGCACTCGATGCTGACCACGCCCGGCGGCCTGGTGCTGATGGCCTCCGACACCCCGGCGCACTACGAGTACAAGGCGCCGCAGGGCGTCTCCGTGTCGCTGAGCGGCACCGACGAGGCCGAGATCCGTGCCGCGTGGGACAAGCTCTCCGACGGAGCGACCGTCACGCAGGAGTTCGGCCCGGCGCCGTGGGGCGATCAGTTCGGCATGCTCACGGATCGGTTCGGCATCGACTGGATGTTCTCCGCCGGGCAGAGCCAGGCCTGATCCGGCCGCAGGCCTTTCGCACCCTCACCCGCGGCCGGTCCGCGGTCTCAGTGCTCGGGCTCGACGCCCTCCGCCCAGGCGACGCCGTCGAGCCCGAGCTCCTGGGTCATGTCGCGCAGGAACCGGATGACGACCGCGCGCTCGGCCTCGGTCAGGCGCGCGGCGGCGTGGAAGCGGCGCGCCTGCTGCCGCCCCACGGTCTCCATCGCCGCGCGTTGCGTCTCCGGCGTGATCGTGATCGCGAGCGCCCGCCGGTCCGAGGGATGCGCGGCGCGGGTGACGTGGCCCGCGCGCTCCAGCCGGTCGAGCAGCTTGGTGGTCGACGCCGTCGAGATGCCGAGGTGCTGCGCGATCCCGCCGGGCGTCGCGACGGCCCCGCGGTTCGCGCACACGATGAGGTAGTGCAACGCGCGCATGTCCGTCTCGTTGAGCTTCATGTACCGGCGGGAGGCCTCGGCCAGGCGCTGCTCCGCGTCGCGCAGCGCGCCGAGGGAGGCCATCAGCTCGCCGATCTGCCGGATCGCGCTCGCATCGACGCCGGCACGGTCCAGCAGCACGCCCTCCGGGTCGCTCGCCTCGATGTCGTAGACGGCGCTCGCTTCGACGCCGTCGCGCGTCGGTGCGCCCGCTGATGCCCCGTCGCTCGTGGGGACGCTGTCACCCGCCGGGCCCCCGACGCGCGTCACGAGCGCCTGCTCGTCCGCCTCGTCGCGCCACTCCGCCATGCCGTCATTCTACACGAGGATCTTTACACGCCAGGATGATTACTTGCCAAGCTAGCTAGTTCGATCTATCCTGCCGGAGACGGAAGGAAGCCGATGACCGCCCCGCAGCATGTCGCACCCCCACACCGACCCCGCCGGCTCCTCCGGATCCTCCTGCCCGCGTTGATCATCCTCGGCTGGCTGGTGGCGGCGTCGCTCGGGGGCCCGCTGTTCGGCAAGGTCGACGAGGTCTCGTCGAACGACCGCACCGCGTACCTCCCCTCCTCCTCCGACTCCGCCCGCGTGCAGGAGCTGCAGACCCGCTTCGCCGGATCCGACGAGGTCCCCGCGATCATCGTCGCGGCCTCTGATACGACCCTCACCGACGTGCAGCGGACCGCTCTGTCCGATGCGATCGCGGCCACGACCGGCATCGCGGGCGTCGGGGACGACGTCTCCCCCGCGCTGCTCTCGGACGACGGCAAGGCCGTGCAGGCGTTCGTCCCGATCCACTCCGACGCCGACCTCGGCGACGTGGTGGCGGAGATCAGGGCGTCCCTCGAGAAGGCCGCGCCGGAGGGCGTGCACGTCTACATCACCGGGCCCGCCGGGTTCAGCGCCGACCTCGTCGCCGGCTTCGCGGGCATCGACGGGATCCTGCTCGGCGTGGCCCTGGCGGCCGTGTTCGTGATCCTCGTGCTCGTCTACCGGTCGCTGCTGCTGCCGGTCGTCGTGCTCCTGACCAGCCTGTTCGCGCTGTGCACCGCGCTCCTGCTGGTGTGGTGGCTGGCGAAGTGGGGCGTGCTGCTGCTCAGCGGACAGACCCAGGGGATCCTGTTCATCCTCGTGATCGGCGCCGCGACCGACTACGCGCTGCTGTTCGTCTCGCGCTTCCGCGAGGCCCTGCGCGTGGAGCAGGATCGCGCGAAGGCCGTGCTCGCGGCGTGGAAGGGCTCGTTCGAGCCGATCCTCGCCTCGGGCGGCACCGTGATCGCGGGGCTCCTCTGCCTGCTGCTCAGCGACCTGAAGTCCAACAGCGCGCTGGGCCCGGTGGCCGCGATCGGGATCGTCTTCGCGATGCTGTCCGCCCTCACCCTGCTCCCCGCCCTCCTCATGGCGTTCGGGCGTGCGGCGTTCTGGCCGCGCCGCCCGGTCTACGCCCCCGAGGCCGTCGCGGCGGAGGGCGGCATGCCCGCGACCGGCGTGTGGGCGCGCCTGGCCGAGCTGATCCGGCGCCGCTCGCGGGTGATCTGGATCGCGACGACCCTCGTCCTCGCCCTCGGCACGGTCGGGGTGCTCCAGCTCGACGCCTCCGGCGTGCCGCAGTCCGACCTCGTGCTCGGAACCTCGCAGGCCCGCGACGGGCAGACCGTGCTGGGCGAGCACTTCCCGGGCGGATCCGGCAGCCCCGTCCAGGTCCTCGTCGCGCGGGATTCCCTGCAGAAGGCGGCCGACGTGCTGCTCGCCGACACCGGCATCGACGGCGTCACGGTGACCGCGAAGGACTCGCCGAGCGGATCGGCGCCCGTGACCAAGGACGGCATCCAGCCGGTCGGACGCCCCGGGACCCCTGTCCCGGACGCGACCGTGGTCGACGGTGACGTCATGCTGCAGGGAACGCTCACCGCGGCCGCGGACTCGACGACCGCGGAGGACACCGTGCGCCGCATCCGCACCTCACTCGAGGGCTCGGGAGCCGTCGTGGGCGGGGTCACCGCGACCGCGATCGACACCGACGACGCGTCGCTGCACGACCGCGCCCTGATCATCCCCGTGATCCTCGTCGTGATCATGCTGATCCTGATGCTGCTGCTACGGGCCGTCGTGGCACCGGTGCTGCTGATCGTGACGACCGTGCTGTCATTCGGCACGGCGATGGGCGTCTCCGCGCTGGTCTTCAACGGGATCCTGCGGTTCCCCGGGGCGGATCCGGCCGTGCCGCTGTACGGCTTCGTCTTCCTCGTCGCGCTCGGGATCGACTACAACATCTTCCTCATGACGCGCGTGCGCGAGGAGAGCCGGATCCACGGCACGCGCGAGGGGGTGCGCCGGGGGCTCGCGATCACCGGCGGGGTCATCACGTCGGCCGGTCTCGTGCTCGCGACCACGTTCGCCGCGCTCGCGGTGATCCCGATCCTGTTCCTCGCGCAGCTCGCGTTCATCGTGGCCTTCGGCGTGCTGCTGGACACCTTCGTGGTGCGGTCGCTGCTCGTGCCCGCGCTCGTGCACGACGTGGGCCGCGCCGTGTGGTGGCCGTCGAAGCTGTCGCGCGAGGAGCGCTGAGCGGCGGCCGGAACGTCAGGGCGCCGCGTTTCGTCTCGGTCGGCTTCGCCGTCCTCGCTCAACGTCCCCGGACGGAGGGGCTACTTCGCCGTCCTCGCTCAACGACCCCAAGGCGGAGGGGCTACTTCGCCGTCCTCGCTCAACGACCCCGGGTTGGAGGTCGGATTCGCCGTCCTCGCTCAACGTCCCCGGACGAAGGGGCTACTTCGCGTCGCTGGATCATCCGGCTCAGGCGCTCGGCGATCCCGGGAACAGGAGCGCTCATCGTGGCCATGCTCACCGCGGCGGACGGCAACCGCGGTGAGCACGATCCCCCAGACCAGCTCGAACGCCATGACCGCGATCTGATACCAGGCGGGCGCGGCACCCGGAGAGAGGATCTGCGTCCAATCGCCGAGCCCGTGCAGGAACGCGAGCGCCCAGACGGATCCGATCAGCAGCCGGGCGCCGGCGAAGCACACGCCGAACGTCGTCGCGCTGAGCACCTGCCACCAGGTCTCGTCCCAGGTCCTGCCGAAGAACAGGCCGTTGCCGATGTGCCAGAGCCCGAAGACCAGCGCCGTGACGAAGACGCCGGCCCAGGGATGGCGGCGCATCACCGCGCCGAGCGCGAGTCCGCGGGCCGCCGTCTCCTCCGAGATCCCCACGGCGAGCATGCCCGCCGCTGTGCTGAGCATGACCCCCGCGGTGCCGGCGAGGCCTGGCACGCCGGTCTTCCCGATCCAGATGTAGGAGAGCTGGATCGCGAGCACCGGCACCAGCCAGCCGAACGCCTCGACGCGGCCGGCGCGCCAGCCGGCGAGATCGCGGAGAGGCCGGCGCTCCCACCACCCCGCGCGCCGGAGCGGCAGGGCCACCGCGAGCGCGACCGCGAGGCTCAGCCCGTTGGTGAGCACGACTCCGAGATGCGGGAACCATCCCGGCTGCAGCGCGGGGATCGGGATCGCCCCGAACCCGTACGTCGTGATCCACCACGCGAGCATCACGAGGGCGGCGCCGGCCCACGGCCGCCGCCCGGTCGCGAGAGATGAGGTCACGGCCGCAACGCTACCGGGCCTGACGCACGCCCGCACCAGCTCTTAAGCTGGCTGCATGACCACTCCGCACCCGTCTTCCGCCGGATCCCGTCCGCAGGCCGTCATCAGCGGTGGTGGCAGCGGCATCGGACTCGCCTCGGCGCTGCGCCTCGCGCGGGACGGCTTCGACCTCGCCCTCATCGGGCGCCGCGAGGCCGTGCTGCAGGAGGCGGCGGATCGCATCCGCACGCAGACACCGGACGCCCGGGTGCAGACGATCGTCGCGGATCTGCAGGATCCGGACGCGGTCGAGCAGGCGGCCGGCGAGATCGTCGGCGATGTCGACGTGCTGCTGAACAACGCCGGCGGCAACGTGCTGGACCGCGGCGAGGGCCTGGCCGGGATCGCCGCGAACTACGAGGCCAACCTGCGCCTGAACGTGCTCACCGCCGTGCTGCTCACCGAGGCGCTGCTGCCCCGCATCACGCGGCCGGGCGGCCGGATCATCTCGATCAGCTCGATCGCGGCGCTGCGCGGGGCGAACGGCTATGGCGCCGCGAAGGCGGCGATCCACGGCTGGATGCTGGGCCTCGCGGCCGAGGTCGCACACGACGGCGTGACGGTCAACGCCGTCGCCCCGGGGTACGTGCCCGACACCGCGTTCTGGGACGGCCGCCGCACGCCCGACATCGTGTCGTCGCGGCTCGCCCAGGTGCCGATGAACCGCGCCGGCACGCCCGACGAGGTCGCCGGCGCCGTCTCCTACCTCGCCGGCCCCGAGGGCGGCTGGACGACAGGACAGATCATCCAGGTGAACGGCGGCGCTCTCTTCGGGCGCGGCTGACGACGGGACGCGCCGTCGCCGTCCGTACGGAGACCGTGGTCGTGGTCGATCTGGCATCTTCGGGACTCCGGCGGAGTTCCCCGAGGCGGATCCAGACCGGATCAGATCAGGATCAGAACAGGGCGGCCGGCAGCGCTCCCTCGTGCTCGAGCAGCCAGCGCTTCGTGCGCAGGCCCTCGCCCGGCGCACCACCGGAGTAGCCGCCGAGGCCGTCGCTCGCGACCACGCGATGGCACGGCACGAGGATCGGGATGGGGTTGGCGCCCATGATGGAGCCGATCGCGCGGGCCGGGACCGCCGTGCCGCTGCGCTCCGCGAGCTCGCCATAGGTCACGGTCTCGCCATGGCCGACCGTGTCATAGAGCGCGCGGAGCACCGCGTTCGTGACGTCGGACTGCGGGCCGAGGTCGAAGGGCAGGTCGAAGCCCGACCGCTCCCCCGCGAAGTACGCGCTCAGCTGCACGAGTGCCTCGGCGAGCAGCGGATCCCTCTCGGCGTCGGACGACCCGCCGGGAACCGGCGCCGCATGCCCGGGACGCGACCACTGCACCCGCCGGATCGCCGCGCCGTCGCTGTGCACGGTCAGAACGCCCACGGGGGTGGCGAGCGCGCCGGTGAAGGTCATGCGCCGATCGTACGCCGGGGATCCGACATCGGGATCGGGCTCCGGGGCTATGGCCAGGCCCGGCCTGCTGTGACGATCAGCCCATCGTGTGACGATCCGCACACGGATCCGGCGCTTTCGTGTGCCGATCGTCTCCACGACGCGATCCTGTGGAGCGACGGCGGCGGCAGGGTGCGCGCCGCGCGCAACCCGATCTTCGGCGCCGATCACGTGCGGCGCTTCCTCCTCGGCGTGCTCCAGAAGGCGACCGCCGACCGGACGCCTCCGTTCGCCCTGGCACTGCTCGACGTCAACGGCGAGCCCGCCGTCGCCCTCACCCACTCCGGCCGCACCGACGTGCTCGCCCTCGAGTTCGGCACCGACGGACTGATCCACGGCCTGCGTCAGGTCTGCAACCCGGACAAGCTGACGCGCGCGCTCTGACCCGATCGCCCGCGCGCCCCACGTCCCGCGCCGCGACGGCGCACAGCGCCCTCATGGGATCCGCCCCGACGATCGGGCCCGTGCCCGCCGACCGCCGCCTCCTCGCCGGGATCGGGTGCCGCGGCAACGAGGCGGAGGGATGTCCGGGACGGGGCACTCACTCCCGGACGAGCAGCACCCGCGCCTCCGCGGCGACGACCGGGGGCGGATCCGCCGGCAGTACCAGGGCCTCCATGGCGCGGGCCGTGATCCCGGCGACGGTCACGCTGCCCGAGCGCACGAGCAGCACCCGTGCGCCGTCCGGCAGCAGTGTGGCGCCGTGCATCTCGACGAATGCGAGCGACGCCGAGGGGCCGGTGCGCGGGAAGGAGAGCATCGCGATCCGGCTCAGCTCCGCGGCGCGCAGCAGCGGGCGACGGAATTCCACGTGCGACCCCGACAGCGGAAGGATCCGATCCTTGCGCAATCCGATCGAGACGCCCGGGCCGATGTCCACCTGCGGGCCGCCGATCCCGGCGATGACGTGCGCCGCATCGGGCGCGAGCGGCATCATCCCGACCGGGCCGCGCACCTCGACCAGCTGCAGCGTCCATCCGCGCTGGCCGGTCATGTCCGCGGATCCGCAGATCTCGCGCACGTGCCCGCCTCCCGCGGCGAGTCCGCGCCTCGGCAGGCTCCGCAGCTGCAGGAGGCCGGCCGTGTCGGAGCTCGCCGCGAGGGAGGCGGGGTTCATCGGCTCAGACCCGCGCGCCGATGAGGACATAGCCCTCTTCGCCGTGGACCACGGTGTCGAGCCCTGCGATCTCGTCCTCGTCCTTGACCCGGAAGCCGATGGTCTTCTGGACCACGAAGCCGATCACGAGCGCGAGCACGAACGAGTACACCAGCACGGCTCCGGCGGCGAGCGCCTGGGCAGCGAGCTGCGCGAAGCTGCCGCTGTAGATGAGGCCGGTGCCGTTGGCGAAGAAGCCCAGATACAGGGTTCCGACGATACCGCCGACGAGGTGGATGCCGACCACGTCGAGCGAGTCGTCGAAGCCGAGGTGGAACTTCAGGTCGATCGCGAGCTGGCAGACCGCGCCGGCGAGGAGGCCGAGCACGACCGCCCAGATCGGGGTGAGCGCGGCGCAGGCCGGAGTGATCGCGACGAGACCGGCGACGGCACCGGATGCGGCGCCGACCGACGTGGGCTTGCCGTTGCGGATCTTCTCCATCACGAGCCAGCTGAGCAGCGCGGCGGCAGGCGCGGCGAGCGTGTTCACGAACGCGATCGACGCGGTGCCGTCGGCGCCGAGCTCGGAGCCGGCGTTGAATCCGAACCAGCCGAACCACAGCAGGCCGGCGCCGAGCAGCACGAACGGCGGGTTGTGCGGCACGTCGGCGCCCTTCTGGAAGCCGATGCGGCGGCCGAGGACGAGAGCGAGTGCGAGACCGGCAGCACCCGCGTTGATGTGCACCGCTGTTCCGCCGGCGAAGTCGATCGCGCCAGTGCCGAGCCACTTCTGCAGACCGACCGTGGCCCAGCCTCCGTAGGCGTAGCTGCCGTCCTTGTTCAGGCCGAAGTTGAACACCCAGCTCGCGACGGGGAAGTAGACGACCGTCGCCCAGATGCCGGCGAAGACCATCCAGGATCCGAACCGCGCGCGGTCGGCGATGGCGCCCGAGACGAGCGCGACGGTGATGATCGCGAACGTCGCCTGGAACGCGACGAAGGCGAGAGGCGGGTAGGCGGCGCCCTTCGGCACCTCGAGGAGGCTGTTCAGGCCGATGGCCGACCAGTCGATCGTCCACGGGGCGATCAGGCCCTTGCCGCTCGGGAAGGCGATCGCATAGCCGAAGACGACCCACAGCACGCCGATGAGCCCGATCGCGCCGAAGCTCATCATCATCATGCTGATCACGCTCTTGGCCTTGACGAGGCCGCCGTAGAAGAACGCCAGACCTGGCGTCATGAGCAGCACGAGGGCTGCACAGATCAAAACGAAGGCGGTGTTCCCCTGATCCATGGGTCCGCTCCTCTCTCAGTGAGAACGCTCCTGCAGCGTCGGGTGAGGTCAGATTGCCACCGGCTCGTTTCGCTTCGACGCGTGCTGTGTTTCCGGCGCGTTTCGTCGTGCGCGTGCTGCGTGAACAACCTGTGACGCGGCCCGGAGCCTGACAGGATGAGACCATGCGCGCAGTGGTGTTCGATGCGGTCCGCTCCCAGCCGGAGGTGCGTGAGGTTCCCGAACCCGAGGTGCCCGTGGACGGCGTCCTCGTCCAGGTGATGGCCACGGGGATGTGCCGCAGCGACTGGCACGCCTGGGCCGGGCACGACGACATCGCGTTCCCGCACGTGCCGGGGCACGAGCTGGCCGGCGTCATCGCCGCCGTAGGCCCGCAGGTGACCCGCTGGCGCGTGGGCGACCGGGTGACCGTGCCGTTCGTGTGCGGCTGCGGGCGCTGCGAATGGTGTCTCTCCGGCAACGCGCAGGTCTGCCCCGACCAGCAGCAGCCGGGCTTCACGCACGGGGGGTCGTTCGCGGAGATCGTGGCGCTGCACGCGGCCGACGTGAACCTCGTCGCGCTGCCGGATGAGGTGGACTTCGCCACCGCCGCGAGCCTCGGCTGCCGCTTCGCGACCGCGTTCCGCGCGGTCGTCGAGCGCGCGCAGGTGCGCGCCGACGAGTGGGTCGCGGTGGTCGGCGCCGGGGGCGTCGGCCTCAGCGCGGTGATGATCGCGCGGGCGCACGGCGCGCGGGTGATCGCCGTCGACCGCAACCCGGAAGCGCTCGCCGTGGCCCGTGCGGTCGGCGCCGAGCACACGCTCCTCGTCGACGGGACCGACATCCCGGCCGCCGTCGCCGCGCTCACGGGCGGCGGCAGCCACATCTCCGTCGATGCCGTGGGCAGCGCGCAGACCCTCGCCGACGCGATCCTGGGCCTGCGCCGACGCGGCAGGCATGTGCAGATCGGCCTTCTCCCGCCGATCGACGGGCACCCCCGGGTGCCGATGGATCGCGTGATCGGCTGGGAGCTCGACCTGCTCGGCAGCCATGGCATGGCCGCCGCCGACTACCCCGCGATGATGACGCTCATTGCCGAGGGGCGCCTGGCCCCGCAGCGCCTCATCGAGCGCACCATCGGCCTCGCCGAGGCCGCGGCGCTGCTGCCCGAGTTCGACCGGACGAGGGTCGCGGGCATGACGATGATCGATCCGAGGCGGGCATGACCCTGGTGGATCCGCGGCGCGCCGGCTGAGGATCCTCCGGCGCAGGACGCCCGCTCAACTCGCGGTCGGGCCGAGCCCGGGCGACCTGGCCCCCTTCGGGAGGCCGAGTCGCCCGCGCGTGACCAGGATCAGCACGAGGGCCGTGCCGGTGAAGGCGATCAGCACGGGAAGGAGCCCGTAGTCGTTGAAGATCGGCGCGGGGAAGAGCGGCGCGCCCACCTTGTTCGCGAAGGTGTTGAAGGACGCGTGCATCAGCATCGTGATCAGCACGCTGCCCGCCGCGTGGTTGAAGACCCAGGTCATCATGATCGTCAGGGCCGTGATCATCACCACGAACATGACCATGTTCGCCGGCGTCGGCGGCGTCCACACCCCGGTCCAGAACAGCGGGAAGTGCCACAGCGCCCACAGCACCCCGAGGATCGTGCTGCCCGCCAGCGGGCCGTGGCGATCCTGCAGGCGCGGCAGGGCGAACCCGCGCCACCCCGGCTCCTCGCCCAGCGGCCCACCGAGGAGGAAGGTCATCAGGAACGCGAGCGGATACGCCGCGAGCAGCGGGCCGAGGATCGGCCGGAACGACGCCAGCGCGCCGGGCACGACGATCGTGCCCAGCACGATGATGATCGGAACGCCGACGAGCAGGAACAGATACCAGCCGATCCCCACCCGCCCGTGCACGTACCGGTGCAGCAGCCGGGCGACTCCCTCCCGTCCCTCCAGCACGCCCGTCATGACGAACGCGCCGACCGTGGGCCCGAAGGTCGCCACGACGATCGCGATCGCGATTGCGGGCTTGGGGAGTTCCGGAAGCACGCCCTGCGCCGACAGCGCGACGGGCACCTCGATCAGCCACGAGACCAGGTAGGCGATCACGAAGTAGGAGATGAGCGGGTGCCGGGCGAACACCCCGTGGGGCGCGGCGCGCGAAGACCGATCGAGGTTGCCGACGACTGCCATGATGCTGACCTTTCCGCCAGCGACGGGCCCGCGTGACGCGGGTCAGTCGTTCGCCATGCCTCAGTGTGGCACTGCGCGGGGCCGGCCGCCAGAGGCGGCGTCGGTCGCTCGGCCCCGCAGTCGCGCGGCGCGGGCGCGCAGGTAGTCGCGTTCAGGGATCGACAGGGTCGCCCTGGCCGCGTCGAGGTACTCCTCGACCGCCTCGGCCGTGCGCCCTACGCGCTCCAGCAGGTGCCCGCGGACCGAGGCGATGCGCCGGCGGTCATCGCGCACCCGCGGATCCGCGATCGCGTCGATCACGGCCAGACCCGACTCCGGGCCGTGCACCATCGCCTGGGCGACGGCGCGGTTGACGGTCGCGACGGGGTTCCCCGTCTCGAGCTCGAGCAGACGGTACAGCGCCAGGATCTGCGGCCAGTCCGTGGTCGCGGTGCTCGGGGCGTCGTCGTGCAGCGCCGCGATCGCGGCCTGGATCGCGTAGGGTCCGTGGCGGCCGGCGGCGAGCGCGGCATCCAGGATCTCGGTGCCCTCGTCGATCCGGTCCCGATCCCAGCGCGTGCGGTCCTGCTCGTCGAGCGGGATCAGCTCGCCGCGGGAGCCGGTGCGCGCCGAACGGCGGGCGTCCGTGAGCAGCATGAGGGCGAGCAGCCCCGCGACCTCGACGTCGTCCGGGCGTTCGCGGTGCAGCATCCGGGCCAGGCGGATCGCCTCGTCGCTGAGCCGGACGTCGTTGACCTCCGTGCCCTCGGTCGCGGTGTGCCCCTCGGTGAACATGACGTAAAGCACGGCGAGAACCGGATCCAGACGGTCCTCGGGGCCGGCGGGCTCGGGGAAGGTCGCCCCGGCGGCTCGGATCCTCGCCTTCGCCCTGCTGATCCGCTGGGCGATCGTCGCCTCGGGCAGCAGGTGGGCACGGGCGATCTGCGCCGTCGAGAGCCCGGCGACCGCACGCAGCGTGAGCGCCACCTGCGCGGGCATGGTCAGCGCGGGATGGCAGCACAGCCGCAGCACCTGCACGCTGTCGTCGGTGTGCGCGGCCCAGGCGTCTTCGAGCGGCCGCCAGGCGTCGACGTAGGCGTGCTCGCGCTCCCGGCGCTGGTGCTCGCTGCGGATCCGGTCGATCATCCGGCGGCGTGCGACGGTCAGCAGCCAGCCCTTCGCGTCCGCAGGAGCGCCCTCGTCCGGCCATTGCCGGTGCGCGGCGAGGAGCGCCTCCTGCACCGCGTCTTCGCAGAGATCCAGCTGGGCCGCTCCGTAGCGGCGCAGCAGCGCGGCGAGGACCTGCGGCGCGCTGCTGCGCCACAGGTCCTCGAACCCGCGATCGGTCACACGTCGGCCCCGGCGGAGAACATCACCGGGCGGATCTCCAGCGCGAGCCCGTCGATCGCGGCGTCCGGGATCTGCCGGGCGAGCTCGAGCGCGCGCTCCTCGGATTCGACCTCGATCAGGTAGTAGCCGCCCATGAACTCCTTGGTCTCGGCGAACGGGCCGTCGACCACCTCAGGGACCCCGGCCGCGCCGCGCACCACCTTGGACTGGCTCGGGTCGCCGAGCGCGACGGTGCCGAGCATCTCGCCGGACGCGGTGATCGCGTCGATGAAGGCCTGGTGCCCGTCGCCGATCGCCTGCATCTGCTCCGCCGTGAGCGCATCCAGCACGTCCTGACGCACCTGCATGAGGATCATGTACTTCATGGTCGTTCTCCTTCGATTCGTCGGGGGACCCGATGTCCGCCTCGATATGTGGTCGGAGCCGATGCTCAGTTCTCGACATCATTCTGCGCGCCGAACGCCGGGATGTGGCGGAGAACGACCAGCACGGGATGACTCAGACCCCCGCCGCCGGGGCCGCGCGCAGCGCCTCTTCCAGCGCCGCTCGGGCCGCCGCGCCGACGGTCGGCGCCGTGACGAGGAAGATGCGCCGCTCGAACACGACGTCCGCGATCTCGACGGTGGCCACCGCATCCAGATGCGCGGGCAGCGCCAGCTCCGGCACGAGGGCGGCACCGAACCCGGCGGCGACGTAGGCCGCCACGACGGCGTAGTCGTCGCTGCGCATGGCGATCCGCGGGGTGAAGCCGGCCTGCTCGGCAGCCCGTGCCAGCGCCGCATCGACGGGGTCCGCCGCGGTCGCCCCGGCGATCCAGGCCTCGTCGTCGAGGTCTGCCAGGGGGACGCCGGTGCGACCCGCAAGGGGGTGCGCCGGCGGGACGATGACCGCGAGACGCTCCTGACGGACCGGGATCATCCGGAACCCCGGCGGCAGGATCGTCGGCCGCCCCGGAGCGTCGTACACGATCGCGGCATCGAGGCGGAGCCCGACGACCGCCGCCATCAGCGGGTCCAGCTCGGCCTCGATCACGTCCGGATCGAACCCGGCCTCCTGCAGCGCGCGCACCACCTGCGGGAGCAGCCTCGCCCCGGCGGAGGGGAACACCCCGATCGCGATGCGCCGCCGGCCGGACTCGACGAGTGCCCTGAGCTCGTCCACGGCACGTTCGGAGCGGTCCAGGATCGCGGTCGCGTGCGGCAGCATCGCCTCCCCCACCGACGTCAGTCGCGTGCCGCCGGATCCGCTCGTCACCACGGCGGCGCCGAGCACGCGCTCGAGGCCCCGGAGGTGGTGGGTCGCCGTCGGCTGGCTCCACTGCAGGGCGTCCGCCGCACGCAGAACCGAGCCGTGTTCGGCCACGGCCTGCAGCGCCTTGAGCTGCCTCAGATCGAGCATCCGAGCTCCATAGTGGATATTGAGGAATGAAGGAATGTCTGCATTCCTCATCGTATCCGTCCTCGCCAGAATCGATCCGTGACGACAACCGCGCCCTACGCCGACGCCCTCCGCCGATTCGCTGCCCGAGACCTGCAGCGCCTCAACGTGCCCGGGCACAGCGCCGACCCCGCCGCGGCTCCCCTGCTCGCGGACTTCTTCGGCGAGGACGTGCTGCGCTACGACGTGGAGCCGTTGCTCGACGGCATCGACAAGGGATCCGAGAACCCGCTCGAGCAGGCGCGCGACGCCGCGGCCCGGGCGTGGGGCGCGCGGCGCACCTGGTTCCTCACCAACGGCGCCTCCGAGGCGAACCGGATGACGGCGCTGGCCCTTTCCGCCTTCCGCGCCCCGGACGAGATCGTCGTCGCGCAGCGCAGCGCGCACTCGAGCTTCTTCGACGGGATCATCCTCGGCGGCCTCGACCCCCGGTTCGTGCCGCCGACGATCGATGAGCACCACGGCATCAACCACGGTGTGACCCCGGCCTCGATGCGCGCAGCCCTCGAGGGCGTGGATGCGAAGGCCGCCTACATCATCAGCCCGAGCTACTTCGGCGCGGTCGCCGACGTCGAGGCCATCGCCGAGGTCTGCCACGAGGCCGGTGTGCCGCTGGTCGTGGATGCGGCGTGGGCCGCCCACTTCGGCTTCCACCCCGATCTTCCCGCGAACCCGATCGCCCTGGGCGCAGACCTGGTCGTCTCCTCGACGCACAAGATGGGCGGCAGCCTCACCCAGTCGGCCATGCTGCACCTGGCCGAGGGGCCGTACGCGGCCGACCTCGAGCCGCTCATCGACCGCGCCTTCATGTTCACGCAGTCCACGAGCGCGAGCTCGCTGCTGCTGGCCTCCCTCGACCTCGCGCGGGCGACGCTCGAGGACGGCCGCGACCGCATCGCCGCATCGCTCGCGGCGGCCGCCGAGCTGCGCGATGCCGTACGCGCGACGGGGCGCTTCCCGATCGTGAGCGACGGCTTCGGCGCCTTCGAGGACATCGTCGGCCACGACCCGCTGCGCGTGTCGATCGATGTGGGTGCAGCAGGGCTCGACGGCCACGCGGTGCGCGAGGAGCTGCTGCGCACCGCCGGGATCATGACGGAGATCTCCACCGGATCCTGCATCGTCGCCTTCGTCGGCCCCGGAACGACACCGGATCCGGCCCGCTTCGTCGCGGCACTGGAAGCGCTGCAGCCCGTGGGCGATCTCGCCGCACGCGGAGAGATCGCCTCGATCGCGCTGCCCAGGACCGGCCGCGCCGTGATGCGCCCTCGCGACGCCGCGTTCGCGCACACGGAGATCGTCGCGGCGGCGGACGCCGTCGGCCGCGTCTCGGCCGACGCGCTGGCCGCCTATCCCCCCGGGATCCCCAACGTGCTCCCGGGCGAGATCCTCACCGCCGAGACGATCGCGTTCCTGCGCGGCATCGCCGCGATGCCCGGCGGCTACGTCCGCGGCGCCGCCGACGCGCTCGTGGACGGCGTGCGCGTCGTGGTCGAGGATCGTCCCCCGCACGTCTCGGTTCACCCGAAGACCTTCCGATCCGGCAGGATCGATCCGCATCCCAGAACCGCTGCGACGCGCAGCGAAGCCGTCGCCCGCGGGAGAACAGGTCACCGCATGACGTCGATCGCCCCGCCGCTGCTCCGGTGAAAGCCCCTCGGCAGCATCGAGGCCGGTGCGGCTCAGACGTCGTGATCCGCGGCGCGCGCCCTCGCCACGACGATGCCGCGCTGCGACGTCCAGAAGCGCTGCAGCATCGCCCGCAGCTCGGCGGCGTCGACGTCGGCGCCGAACGCCTCCGCGCCGGGTTCCAGCATGATGCCGCTGGCGAGGTCACCGGCCACCACCGGATCGAAACCGAGGTCGTCGACGAGCCGGGCCACCCGCGTCACGTCCTCCGGGTCGTCTCCCGCGATGGCGATCGCCTTGCGGTCGGGGGCTCCCGCGGGGCGGGCCTCGTCCTCGAGATCCTGGTAGCCCATGTGGTTGAAGGCCTTCACCACGCGCGATCCCGAGAGGAACCGCTGCACGGTCTCGCTCGTCGACGTGCGCGGATCATCGAGGCCGGCGCGGATCCCGTCGCCCCACCAGTAGTTCATGGCGTCGATCACGAGCTTCCCCCGCAGCAGGTCGACCGGCAGGGTCGTGTGCCGGCCCAGCGGCAGCGCCAGCAGCACCGCGTCGGCGTGGCGGACGAGCTCTGCGACATCGAGTGCGGTCGCGCCCAGCGCACGGACCGCGCGGGCGATCGGGGCCGGATCCGCCGACCTCGCGACCCGCACGTCATACCCCGCGTTCACGGCGAGCCGGGCGAGCACGCTGCCGGCCCGGCCCGCGCCGATGATGCCGAGCGTCTGGATCCGAGGTTCCGTGTCCGCCACGGCGCCATCGTATCCGGGGAGCTGTCTGTCCCTGAGCGTGTCGAAGGGCCCCGAGCCGGGCCCAGGCGCCGCCGTGCGCGGCACGGCGGCGGCATGATGATCGGCCTCGACGGCGTGCTCCTGCCCGCAGGCGACAAGGCCTGAGATCCCCGCTCACATCGCACCGATCTCCTCACCGCGCAACAGCCTCTCCGTCGTGCGGAACAGCGCTTCAGGCATTCCGGAGGAGGCTCCGCGCGGCACAGGCACGGCGTTCAGTGCATCGTGGAGCTTCTCGCAAACCCCAGCTGCTCGGCGAAGGCCGCCTGACGGAGGCGGCGCCTCGGGGCACAGCATGGCGCGACACCGATTCTTCGGAGCGTCGCCCTCAGCCCTCAGGCGGGATCCGGATCGAGCTCGAGGTGCCGGCGCAGAGCCGCGGTGAGATCCTCGACCCCGTCGAGCTGCGCGGGCGTGAGGGCATCGAGGAAGAGCTCTCGCACCGCCCGCAGATGAGGGACGGATCCGGCCCGGAAGGCAGCGGATCCGGCATCGGTCGCGGTCACGTCGATGCCGTGGACGTCGTCGGCGCAGGCCTGGCGACGGATCAGTCCGCGTTTCTCCATGCGGCCGAGGTGGTGGGAGAGCCTGCTGCGCTCCCACCCGATGAGGTCGGCGAGCTCGGAAGAGCGCACGGTGCGCTGGTCGGCCTCGGTCAGGGTGAGCAGCACCTGATAGTCGCCCGACGACAGACCCGACTCGTTCTGCATCCTCCCCGCCAGGCGCGTGCGCAGCACCTCCGCGGTCTCGACGTAGTTCCGCCAGATGCGCAGCTGCTCGCGCGTCGGCGTCTGACGGTGCCGGTCTTCGCTCATCTCGCTTCATCTCCTGATCGGGAATTGACACGTCAAGTCCATTGTTGCAGAGTTGACACGTCAATCCGGAGGGACCGGGCGGCGGGAAGGGTCGTGATCGACATGGCAGAGCTCGAGTTCGGACTGAACTCCTTCGGTGACGTCGCGACGGACGACGGACGGGTGCTGTCGGACGCCGAGACGCTGCGTCTGATGGTCGAGGAGGCGCAGCTCGCCGAATCGGTGGGCCTGGATGTCTACAGCGTGGGAGAGCATTACCGCGAGGGCATGGTCGACTCGGCAACCCCGGTGCTGCTCGCCGCCGCAGCGCAGGCCACCTCGACCATCCGCCTCGGCACCTCTGTGACCGTTCTGTCGACGCAGGATCCGGTGCGGCTGTACCAGCAGTTCTCGACGGTCGACGGCATCTCGGGCGGCCGTGCCCAGCTGGTGCTCGGCCGGGCGTCGGCGATCGAGTCGTTCCCGTTGTTCGGCTACGACATCGCCGACTACGAGGACATCTTCGAGGAGAAGCTCGACCTGTTCCTGCGCCTGATGCGCGAGGACCGCGTCACCTGGTCCGGGAAGTTCCGCACGCCGCTCGAGGGCGTCCGCCTGCACCCGCGGATGCCCGAGGGCGGCATCCCCGCCTGGATCGGGATCGGCGGCAGCCCCGACTCCGTGATCCGCGCGGCCCGGCACGGGCTGCCTCTGATGATGGCGATCATCGGCGGCCGGCCCGAGCGCTTCGCCGGGCACGCCGAGCTGTATCTGCGGGCGCTGGCGCAGTTCGGCCGCCCGGAGCTGCCGATCGCGCAGCACTCGCTCGGATTCATCGCCGACACCGACGACGAGGCGAAGAACGTGCACTGGAGGTACTGGCAGCCGGTGGTGAAGCAGTTCAGCGAGGAGCGCGGGTTCTACGCGCCCACCGCCGAGCGGTATGCGGAGGAGGTCGGCACCGGCGCCCTCTACGTCGGATCCCCCGAGACCGTCGCGCACAAGATCGCCGGCATCGTGCGGGCGAACCACCTGTCCCGGTTCGACCTGAAGTACGACGTGCTGCACCTGCCGCGCGAGGCCCGCGCCCGCAGCATCCGCCTGTTCGGCGAGGAGGTCGCCCCACGGGTCCGCGAGCTGCTCGCGGAGGATCCCGACGACTGGCGGCTCACCGGACGCGACCCCGTGCAGATCGTCACCGGCGGCAAGGCCGTCCACGCCTGACACGACGAACGACATCCTCAAGGAGAGCATCATGAACGGCTTCGAGAACGTCGAGTTCGGCCTCGACACCTTCGGCGATCTGCCCCGCGACGACCGCGGCGAGATCACCACGTACGGCGCGGCGATCCGCGCGACCCTCGACGAGGCGATCCTCGCCGACGACATCGGCGTCGACGCGTTCGCGGTCGGCGAGCACCACCGCCCCGAGTTCGCGATCTCCACGCCGGAGACCGTGCTCGCCGGCATCGCCACGGCGACCGAGCGGATCCGGCTCGGATCCGGCGTGACCGTGCTGTCCTCCGACGACCCCGTGCGGGTCTTCCAGCGCTTCGCGACGGTCGATGCGCTCTCGAACGGGCGCGCCGAAGTCATCCTCGGGCGCGGATCCTTCACCGAGTCGTTCCCGCTGTTCGGCTACGACCTGTCCGACTACGACCTGCTGTTCGAGGAGAAGATCGACCTGTTCAGCCACCTCCTCGACGAGAAGCCGGTCACCTGGGAGGGCACGACGCGGGCCCCGCTGCACGAGGCCGACGTGTTCCCGAAGACCGACTCCGGGCGACTGCGCACGTGGGTTGGCGTCGGCGGCACCCCGCAGTCGGTGCTGCGCACCGCGCAGTACGGGTTCCGGCTCATGCTCGCGATCATCGGCGGAGCGCCCGCCCGCTTCGCGCCGTACGTGGACCTGTACCGCCGTGCCGCCGAGCAGCTCGGCACCACGGCTTTTCCTGTGGGGATGCACTCCCCGGGCTTCATCGCCTCCACCGATGAGGAGGCGAAGGAGCTCTTCTACCCCGGCTACAAGGTGATCCGCGACCGGATCGGGGCCCTGCGCGGCTGGCCTCCGCTGCAGCGCCGCGAGTTCGAGGCCGACGTCGAGGGCGGATCCCTCTACATCGGATCCGTCGAGACCGTCGCGCGCAAGATAGCCGACGCCATCCGCACGCTCGACGTCGGGCGCTTCGACCTCATCTACACCGCCGGCGGCGCCATGAGGGCGAGCGACCGGATGAAGGCCGTCGAGCTGTACGGGACGAAGGTGGTCCCGTTGGTCCGCGACCTGCTCGCCGAAGCGCCGGCGCGTGCGCCTCGGACCGGCGCCGCATTCGGGCTCTGAGAGAGGGGAACATCATGAACGACGGCATCCGCACGATCGGGATCCTCGGCGCCGGCAAGGTCGGCACCGTGCTCGCCCGGCTCGCCCTGGCGGCCGGGTACCGCGTGCTCATCGCGGGGTCCGGCGATCCCGGGCGCATCGCACTCACGATCGACGTGCTCGCCCCCGGCGCCGTGGCGCGGCGGGCGGAGGACGTGGCCCGCGAGGCGGACGTCGTGATCCTGGCCCTGCCGCTCGGGAAGTACCGGCGCCTCCCGGTCGAAGAGCTGCGCGGCACGCTCGTGATCGATGCGATGAACTACTGGTGGGAGACGGATGGGATCCGCGACGACCTGAGCGACCCGCGCACCTCCACCAGCGAGATCGTGCAGGACTTCCTCCCCGATTCGCGCGTCGTGAAGGGCCTGAACCACATGGGCTATCACGACCTCGAAGAGGAGAGCCGTCCGGCCGGCGCACCCGGTCGCAAGGCCATCGCGATCGCCGGCGATGACGAGAGCGATCTCGCTCGGGTGATGGCCCTGATCGACGCGCTCGGCTTCGACCCCGTGATCGCGGGACCGCTGTCCGCCGGCAGTCTCCTTCAGCCGGGGCATCCGACCTTCGGCGCCGACGTCCCGGCCGAGGAGCTGCGGATCCTGATCCGCGCCGCGGCGGACGGACCTCTCGCACCGACACGACTCTGACCCTCTCCACCGTCTCACCTCCCTCGACAACGCAGATCGACGCAGCAAAAAAGGAGCACCACGACAATGACCAAGATCGCCATCATCCTCGGCAGCACCCGACCCGGCCGCAACGGAAAGCAGGTCGCGGACTGGGTCCTGGAGCAGGCCTCGCAGCGCGACGACGCCGAGTTCGAGCTCGTCGACCTCGCCGACTACCCGCTTCCCCACCTCGACGAGCCGATGCCACCGGCGATGGGGCAGTACCAGCACGACCACACCAGGGAGTGGTCGGAGAAGATCGCCGAGTTCGACGGGTATGTCTTCGTCACCCCGGAGTACAACCACTCCACCTCCGGCGTGCTCAAGAACGCGATCGACTACCTGCACACCGAGTGGAACAACAAGGCCGCGGCGTTCGTCGGCTACGGCGGCGTCGGCGGAGCGCGCGCGATCGAACACCTGCGGCTCGTCCTCGCCGAGCTCCAGGTCGCGACCGTGCGGCAGACCCTCACCCTCTCGCTCCTGACCGAGTTCGAGAACTTCCGCACCTTCGCCCCCGGCGACTACCAGGCGGACTTCCTGAACACCCTGTTCGACCAGCTCATCGCCTGGTCGAACGCCCTCGAGACCGTCCGCAACCCCGAGCTCGCCGAGCTCGCCGCCTGAAACAGGCGCTCCCCTCACCACCTTCACTACGGATCGTCCGGCACGTACCTGCCGGTGAGGAAAGGAATGAAGACATGGCTGGTGCGACCTTCGACGAGGCGACGCGGATGTATCCGGCGGCACCCGTCTGACGGCCGCCGAGGCGACCGTCAGCGGATCGGTCGCTCGATGCGCGCGCGGGCCTCGCGCTCGACGAGGACGGGCACGAAATCTCGCACCCTGGCGCGCTCGAATGTGCGCCGTGCATCCCGCACCGCACTGTCGATCTCGATCTCCGCGGTCTGGGGGAACCTCGCCTGAAGGCGTTCGATGACGTCGGCGATCGCCCGGTCCTCGTCGGACGTTTCTCGGGTCATGGCGCCATCATCGACTCGTTTCCGCAGCCGTGTCAAGAACGGCCGGAGGTCCACAGCGGATTGTCGACGTGCGCCCCGAAGGCCCTCGCCGAGTCACAGCAGGCGCAGATCCGCCTCGATGGCCGCCTGCGCCTCGCACAGCAGCGGAAGATGGTGGCCCCGGAGCTGCTCCAGGGAGTCCCGGGTGGCGCTGGTCGACACGTTCATCGCCGCGACCACGCTGCCGTCACGCCCGCGCACCGGCACGGCCACCGAGCGCAGGCCGAGCTCCAACTCGCCGTCGACGAGCGCCCACCCCTGCTCTCGCACCCGGCGCAGCTCGGCCAGGATCTCGTCCCGGTCCACGAGCGTGCGCTCGGTGAGCGCGCGGGGAGGATCCTGGGCCAGGACGGCTGCGGCGGCGTCCTCGGGGAGCGACGCGAGAAGAACGCGCCCCATGCTGGTGGCGTACGCCGGGAACCGGGTGCCGATCGTGATGCCCACGGTCATGATGCGGCGCGTGGGGACGCGTGCCACGTAGACGATCTCGGCGTCGGCGAGCACCGCGGCCGACACCGACTCCTCGACCGCTCGGGACAGCCGTTCGAGATGCGGCTGCATCGCCTCGGGCAGCGACAGCGCCGACAGGTAGCTGAAGCCGAGTTCGAGCACCCTCGGAGTGAGCGCGAAGAGGCGACCGGCCGAACGCACGTAGCCGAGGGATTCGAGCGTGCGCAGGAACCGGCGCGCGGCGGCGGGAGGCATGTCCGTGCGGCGGGCGACCTCGCTCAATGCGAGCTCGGGATGGTCGGCGTCGAACGCGCGGATCACGGCGATGCCCCGAGCAAGCGACTGGACGAAGTCCGGATCGTTTCTCTCTTCGCCCACGGTTCTCCTCTGCGAACGGCGGCAAGCGTTCGCCCTGCGCGGCCTGCGCCCACGCTACACGACGGGCTCGGCAGGCTTCGGCCCTTCCGCGGCGTCCGGCGCGACGTGCCGGGCACGCCTGCGGACGTCGCCTCGTCGCTCAGCGCTCGATCACGACCGCGAGCCCCTGACCGACGCCGATGCAGATCGCGGCCACCGCCACTCCCCCGCCCCGGCGTCGCAGCTCCTGCGCCGCATGCCCGATGATCCGTCCGCCGGAGGCCCCCAGCGGATGACCGATCGCGATCGCACCGCCGTGGACGTTCAGCCGCTCGGGGTCGAGCTCGGGCCAGCCCTGCAGGCACGCGAGGGACTGCGAGGCGAAAGCCTCGTTCAGCTCCACGAGGTCGACGTCGGCCCAGGATCTGCCCGCCCGGGCGAGCGCCTTGTTCGCCGCCTCGATCGGCGCGATCGGGAAGACGTCGGGGTCGACGCCGTGGGCCGCACGCCCGGTGATCCGCGCCAGCGGCTCGACGTCGAGCGCCCCCTCGGCCCCGAGCAGCACCGCCGACGCGCCGTCGTTGATCGGCGAGGAATTGCCCGCCGTCACCGTGCCCGCGCCGTCCGGTGCGAACAGGGCCTTCAGGCCGGCGAGCTTCTCGACCGTGCTGCCGTCGCGGATCCCCTCGTCGCGCGCGAGCTCGCTGCCGGGCACCTGCACGATCTCGGCGTCGTAGCAGCCATCGGCCCACGCCTGCGCGGCGAGCCGGTGCGAGCGCACGGCGAACGCATCCTGAGCCTCGCGGGTGATGCCCCACTCCCGGGCGATCTTCTCCGCCGACTCCCCGTTCGAGATCGTCCAGGGTCGCGGCAGCGCCGGATTGGTCATGCGCCAGCCGATCGAGGTGTTCCACATCGTCTGATTGCCGACCGCGGGCCACGGCTTGGCCGACTTCTCCACGACGAACGGCGCCCGCGACATCGACTCGACCCCGCCCGCGAGGATGAGCTCGGCGTCTCCGGACTCGATCGCCCGGGATCCCTGGATCACCGCCTCGACGGAGGAGGCGCAGAGCCGGTTCACGGTCGTGCCGGTGACCGAGGTCGGGAATCCGGCGAGGAGCGCTCCGAACCGGGCGACGTTGCGGTTGTCCTCTCCCGCCTGGTTCGCATCGCCGAAGACGACGTCCGCGATGCGAACCGGATCCGCCCCGGTGCGCTCGACGACCGCGCGCATCACCACAGCGGCCAGGTCGTCGGGGCGCACGCCGGAGAGGGCGCCGCCGGCGCGTCCGAACGGCGTGCGCACCGCGTCATAGATCCAGGTGCCGGTCATGAGCGCGCTCCTTCGGTCGGGGACGCGGTCGCGTCGATGAGGTCCAGGCCCGTCAGGCCGCGCAGTCCGGCGACCGTGTTGTCACCGAACAGGTCCCGGACGGCGAACCCCTCGGCGGTCACGTCGAAGACGGCGTGGTCGGTGTACACGCGCGACACGCACCCGACGCCGGTGAGCGGATAGGTGCAGGCCGCGACGAGCTTCGACGCGCCCTGCTTCGTCAGCAGATCGGTCATGACGTAGACGGCCTTCGCCCCGATCGCGAGATCCATCGCGCCGCCCACGGCGGGGATCGCACCCGGCGCGCCCGTGGACCAGTTGGCCAGGTCGCCGTTCTCCGCGACCTGGAAGGCGCCGAGCACGCAGACGTCCAGATGGCCGCCGCGCATCATGCCGAAGGAGTCGGCGTGATGGAAGTAGGCGGCGCCCGCGACGGCGGTCACGGCCTGCTTGCCGGCGTTGATGAGATCCGGATCCACCTGGCCGATCTCCGGCGCCGGCCCCATGCCGAGCATGCCGTTCTCGGTGTGCAGGATGATCTCCTCGTCCTGCGGGAGGTAGTCGGCGACCAGTGTCGGCGCCCCGATGCCGAGGTTGACGATCGACCCCTCGGGGATGTCGGCCGCGATCCGTGCCGCGAGCTCCTCCCGGCTGATCCGCGCGGTCATCGTGCCCCTCCGTTCTGCGGCCCGGCTGCGTCCGGCAGCGCGCCGCCCTCCAGATCCACCCCGCCGACGAACTCGCCGTCGCGGAGCCACCGCCGCTCGCCGACGGCGACGACCCGGTCGACGAAGATGCCGGGCGTCACGACCCGCTCGGGATCGAGCGCCCCCAGGTCGACGAACTCGTCGACCTGCACGATGGTGGTCTCCGCGGCCGTCGCCATGATGGGGCCGAAGTTGCGCGCGGTCTCGCGGTAGACGAGGTTGCCCCAGCGGTCGGCCTGGCGTGCGCTGATGAGCGCGACGTCGGCGCGGATCGGGTACTCCAGCGCGTACGTCCGGCCGTCGATCTCGCGCGTCTCCTTGCCCTCGGCGAGCAGCGTGCCGACGCCCGTCGGGGTGTAGAAGGCGCCGATGCCGGCACCCGCGGCGCGGATCCGCTCGGCGAGGTTGCCCTGCGGCACGAGTTCGAGCTCGATGACGCCCTCGCGGTAAAGACGGTCGAAGACCCAGGAGTCGGACTGCCGCGGGAACGAGCAGACGATCTTGCGCACACGCCCCTCGGCCAGCAGAGCCGCCAGCCCGGTGTCGCCGTTGCCGGCGTTGTTGCTGACGATCGTCAGCCCGCTCGCGCCCTGCGCGATGAGGGCGTCGATCAGCTCGACCGGCTGCCCGGCGCGACCGAACCCGCCGATCATCACGGTGGACCCGTCGGCGATGCCCGCGACGGCACCCTCGGCGGTCTGGATCCTCTTGTCGATCATCGTCGATCCCCTGTTTTCGCTCTGCGAAGTACTTTTCGCTTCTCGAAGTATACAGCATTGCGTCGCGAGTCGGAGCTCCTCTGCCCGGACCACCGGATCGCACACCCGGCCACTCGGCCGGGGCGAGCCCGCCGCCTGCTGCGCGGATCCCCGGATCCGTCGCCGAGGCGCGGCACGATGACGTCCGGCCGGGATCAGCGCCGCAGCGCGGCCGGGCGCGGCAGGCCGAGGTCCTCGATGAGATCGCCCAGGGCACGATCGAGCTCGGCGCCGGCCTGCGTGATCTTGTTGACGCCGAACCCGCCGAGCCGACCGCTGGGCACCTCGAAGCTCAGCGTGGATCCGGGCCTCTTCGACGTGTGGGCTTCGAGGCGCAGCGGCGCGTAGAGCATCGTGCCGGGGTCGTGCCGGAACAGCCTCGCCGCGATCCCATGGTGCGCGATCAGCCACACCGCGCTGCGAGCGTCGCTGCCCGCGTGCGCCATGAGCGCGTCGGGACGAGAGGTCCAGACCCGGACGAACCCGCTCGGCGCCTCCCACTGCAGCCCGCGCACGAAGCCTGCCCAGTTCTCACCTCGGAGCTCGGCCAGCGCCTGCTCCTCCGACAGCGCCGGCACCGCGGCCTCGAACGCGCCGACCAGGGCGTCGAACTGCATGTTCGTCTCGAGGCGGATCCGCCGGCCCGCGTGCTCGAAGACGGCCTCATCCGCGTCATAGCTCACCAGACCATCCTCTCGCGGCGATCGGAGCGAGGGACAGCGGACAGCGGGGTGCGTTCGCTCGATGTCCGGTGACATCAATTCGGTAGTGCATGACAGTCAAGTTGTGGTTGAGATCCGCGGATCCAAATCGTGCCTGGACGTCCATAGGTCTCGGCCGCGGAACTCTGTTGACAATCGTCGTGTAGTTTGCCGGAAGTCGATTGGCGGCGGCGGCGTTCCGCAACTCGAGGGCCGCTCGCCGGTCGGCGTGTCTCAGCCTGCGGAGCGCCACCCGCTGCCACATAGGGGTCGACCGCGGCCTGCTTCTGTGGACAGCTGAACCAGTGCGCAACGCGACGTCCGGAGGTACCAATACTCTGTGCGTAGGCAAGGGAGGCAGCATGACGCTGTGGAGTGATCGGTACCAGAATCATCCGTTGTGGTCCGAGGTCTCTCGGGCGCGAAGAGGCATGAATGATCTCGCAGTTGCCCACGACGACCATGACGGGCAGCAGGCAGTCGCGTATGCGGGCGCCGTTCTAGAGAACCTTGAGCATCGGAAGGATGAATCCGACCCGCTGGAAGTAACTCCGGCCATGCTGCAAGAAACACTCACCCAGGTATTCGATTGGGCGGCTTCGTTTGATCAGGTCATCGCCGGCACCTACCCGGTAAGCCATATCGTCTCGTACTCCGATGGCGTCATGACGTCCTTGGCAGCTTGGCCACCGATGAAGCCCGCACGATACATGTCCGGCATCTCTGGCGCCGTCGATTCTTTCGTCGACCGGACCGCCACGAGTCTGAGCCAGGTATCCCAACAAGCGTCAGCGATCGACTCACGGCTCAATGAGCTCAAGGCAGACGAGGTCGCGCTCGCCACCAAGATCGATACGGAGAAGCAACGCATCGCCGAGGCGATCGCAACCTTCATCACTGAGTCCGACGATACAGTTCAGGCTCAACTCGCACTGCAACAGGCCAATTTCGACCAACAAAACACGCTCTGGCGCGAGTCGGACGACGCGTACCGCATGCAAGCAACCCAGCTTCTTGATCAATTGAGGCAGCACGAAGAGAGCGCACGCAAAACCGTCCACGCGACAGTGGCCTGGACGGTCGCGACTGATTACGGCAAGTATGCTCGCGGCCAGTCGATCGCTGCATGGATCTGTGACGTAGGAGCCGTGGTCGTCGGCGCCGGTGGGCTCGGCGCCATCTTGTTTCACCTGTTCACACTCGACCCGAAAGCAGACATCAACGTCGGCCTCTCCTTCACGAGGCTCGCGGTATCTGTCGCTGCGCTCGGTGTGGCGGCGCTACTTGGCCGACGCGGAGCACAGCATCATCGCGAAGCACGCACAGCAAAGAGAACAGACCTCGCGCTGAGGAAGATCGGCCCATTCATCGCAGACCTACCAGGGGACGAGCAGCAACTGATAGTTCAGGAGTTCACAGATCGGGTGTTCATTCGAGGCGACTTGGAGCCTTCCAGCCCGGGCGGACGTCCGCCGTTAAGAGAACAGCTCGCGAAACTTCGCGGCGACCGGGGGGAGCCTTCCACGGAGGGGCTCTGACGCGCGGCGCGCGGCGCGAGGCGCAACCACGTAGCCGTCCCCTGATGGATCACCGCCTCTGTCCACCGCCCACGTCACGACGTCGTCGACGATGAGGTTGCACGAGCGACTTCAGCTGACCCGCTCGTCACGCTGAGGCACGCGCGTTCTCACCCAGTCACGAGTCGAAGCTCGAGAACGCGCCGCCATTTCGTCACTTCGACCGCATCGTCCGGACGGAGATTCCGCATGTGGGCAAGCCGATTGCGGATGGGCATGATCTGGGCGCTGAACTGTCGCCATTGCACTGGCGCCAGCCCCAGATCTCCGACCTCTGCGCGGTCACGCAAATTGAGGAGTTCTCCGAGCGACAGCCACTCCAGCGGGTCTCGGATCTGCTTGAGCGAAACAGCACCTAGATAGGCAGAGTCGGTTGCGCGTTCCAGTACCTTCGCGGGAAGGTCACCGTTCAGGCAGCGCGTCCGCCATTCGCTTCCCCACGCGGCGATAGCACGACGCCGAATCGCTCGCCTAATCGTCCTCTCGATCTTCCACAGCCCAGCGTTTACTTCCGCAAGTTGCTCCTGGGGGTCAAGGGCATCGGCAAGCACCTCGTCAAGGGCTTGCTTGAGAGGAGCGAGATGTCTGGGGAAGTTCCAGGCTCGAGAGACTCCATCGTGAGCTGTCAGGCCTGCACCGTCCAACGCCTCCACTTCTCTCGCGTTGAATGCCGCCAGCGCGTCTACGCCCGTCAGTAGGTTCTCGTAGATGACACGATCTAGCGAAGCGCAAAGTTCGACTCCAAGTTCAAGGAGGGCGCGGTAAAGCGCTTCCTCTGCAGGGATGGCATCCTCGCGGCAGATCGGCCACTGCGCCGCTCCCGCCGATTGGATGCTTGGGGCGTGGGCAAGGCCCGCGTCTTCCAGTAAGTCGCTGCCGACCACAGGCGGAAAGGCGATTCGCGGTGCTCGCGATATCAACACAACCTTGTTCCCTGCGTCGACGTCTTTGAATACTCGCTCCCGCAGCCGGCCCATCTGCCCGATGCCAGCGGCTTGGCGGAGCGTCTCCATCTCGTCGATGAGCAGGGGACCTGAGGGGGCGGCCGACCGGTCCAACTCGAGATACTGGCTGACAGTCTGTACGGATGTGCTCGATGCGAGCAACGCTCGTCGTGCGGGCTCGTTACTGGTTCCCAATTGGAGGAAGAGGACCGGCAGGTGTGACGCCTTCTTGTGTATGCCTTGTACCCAGTCCGCGTAGTTGACGGCGTTCACACGAGCTCCAGAAGCACACTGGCCTCGAACTCGCCGTCATGTTCTTGGACGAGGCCGAGATCCATCAACCGTCGGACAGCGACGTGCTCGCTAGGCGCCAGCTCTTTGAAATCCGCGGCACTCTCCATCAGCACATCGAGCATCACGGCTTCATTGGCGTAGTAGCGCTTGACGTGTTGGACGATCTCGTCGATGTTGCCTTGAACCCGACTCTTCCAATCTGCGATCTCAGTCAGCACTGATGCTCGCGTCATCGTGCGCTGGAAGACGTCCGTGGGAAGGTGCTTGACGACCGCGGAGCTTAGGTTCCGATAGAGGTACGCGTGCCCACCGGACGCTTCGTGCAAAGCCTCCAACGCGCCCGGTTCGATCTGCACACCCATCTTCCCGCCGACTGTGCTGGCCAGCACGTCAGCTTCCTCCCGCTCCAGCGGCCTCACGTACACGGCCTTCGCCCAGGAGAACAAGGGGTTGGGCCGCCCGTACAACCGCCCGCCCTCGACAATGGCGCTCGTAAGGCCCGACAACACGAAGCTGAAGTTGTCGGATTCTTGAACGACGCTGCGCAACGCGGACAGGAACTGCGCGACACGAGGCATGTCACCTTCGGCGATATCGATTCGGTCAGCGGGCGTCAAGTACTCGATCTCGTCGAGGAGAACCAGAATCCGATGGCCTTCTTTGTTGAGCCGTTTGAGAATCGCTTGGAGAGCGTTCTTCAGCTCAAGGATGCTGGGACGCGATGGCAGCTCAGACAGCTCCTTCGTGCCCAATTGGTGTGCCTTGAGCTCTTCGATGAGGCGCCTCCGCATGTCGCTCACGATGTCATCAGTAGGGTCCTCGGGCGGGGAGGGGAACGCTTCGAGGTCCATGAGAACCGTGACGACCTTGTCTTCGTTCAGCTCCTCTTGCAGTTGCTTCAAGATGCTCGTTTTTCCAGACTTGCGAAGGCCGAAGACCCCCGTCACTTGCTGGTTGAACACGTCGTCACGCAGCGCCTGCAACAAGGTCCGCCGTCCGAAGAAACTGGCGCCGTGGACCGGAGTCGTCATGTAGAACAGGTCGCGGGCGTAGAGGTAGTCCCGAAGCAGGGTGATCAAGGACAGTTCATCCTCGTCATCGATGAGAAGCGGGATTGCGAGCTTCGCCGGGCGCGACCAGTCGTTCAGTTTGTCGCGAAGCTTCGGGTCGGGCGACCAGAGGAAGAAGATATCCGGTGTGACCGAACGCTCTGTCTTCGCGAGTTCTTTCGCTGCGGTTTGGAAAGTACGGCCCTGGAGGTCCTCATGCGGAGAGTAGAAGATCATGACCTCGCGGGTGAATCCGAACCCAGCTTCGATGGCTCCGCTGAAACGGACGTGGACGATTGCGCAGCCCTGAAAGCGGTCCTGTTTGCAGAAGCCCGCGTACACCACCTGTGAACCGAGACCCTGCAATGCATCAATATGGTCCTGTAGGACCGGATACTTTGTTCGGACTCGACGGATATTCGCTTCCAGGTCCGGGCTGTGCGGCTGTGCCACAGCCCCCGACCGCCAGCCGAACTGACGAGCGGATGGAGTGCTCGGATCGAAGTCGGGGCGGTCAACATGCGGTGCCACAGGGTCACGCCGCAACGGAACCGGTCGCGGAGCCCCGAGACGCGGAACGGTCTTCCCGAAAGAAGCCACTACTCGTCTCGCGACGGGTACTTCGATTGTCGACGATGGCGACTTTACGAACTCCCCGAGGTCCCGTAGCCGCTGAAGCACGACCTTCGCATCCACGCCTAGTTCGGAGGCGAGCTCATGAACCCGAATCCTTGCCATCTTGTCTCCTCGTCGCGACGTTGGATGCCCAACGGTTACAGTCAACGCTGAGCTGATGTTCAGTCTTCCGCATGTCGCCGGCCTCGAACCAATTGGCTGAGACTCGCCCGTCCGGGAAGTCGTTCATCCTCGGCTTGGAGGTCCCGAGCATGCCGATGACGCGATACTTCGAGTTCGCGCAGAGCCCGTTCGCCAGCGTTGAAGATCGTTGAAGATATTGACGCTGAACTCGTCCGGTGACGGAATGGGTATCGCGCACGGATCGGTGACGGACTTTGTCATGCTGCCTGCAGGCTCTTGAGTCTGCTTCAGCACCGCTGGCCAAGGATCGCTCATGTCGACGGGTCATCCTTAAGGAGCTCACACCCGACGGGTGTCTCCCACCGGCTCCGACATGCGTGGCCAAGTATGGACAACCCCGAGCGGGAGTGTCAAACTGCTCTGTTCTGCTTTGGGAGGTTCGATGAGCGCTGAGAGCGAGTCCGCATATTGGAAGCAGGTGTTCGACGGAATGATCGACCGCGGCATTACCGGCGCACCGACCGAGCCCGGCATCTACCGGCTACCGTGCGGGGAGTGCTACGTGGACTTCTTCGTCGGCCCGGATGGTGTCGAGCACTGGCTGGTGCCCGGCGACCCTGCTGGGTACACGCGCGAGTCGATCGCGGTCACGCGGCACGGTGAGTATGCGTGGGAGCGGATGTATACGCTCGGCGCTGCGGCAGTGGAGATCCGTCGCCGCACGGAGGAGCGCGGTGTCGATCCCGCGGCGCTGCTGGCCGAGCTCGCCGCGAGCCTCGATGAGGTGGACGCGACAGAGGAGGCGGAGATCGTGCGGGAACGCACGGCGTTCCGGGAGAGCGTCCCTCTGCCGGATATCGCATCCAGGTTCGGGATCGATGTCGATGAGCTGATAGGGCCGTGATGAGCGAGTATCCCTGGTTTGACTTTGATCAAGTCGACTACGTCACCTCTGACACCCACTTTGGTCATGCCCGGATCAGCGAGCTCGCTGGCCGCCCGTTCGGGACGGTCGAGGAGATGGATACGGAACTGATTGCCCGCTGGAACGCCACGGTCGGCCCCGACGATGTCGTGCTGCATCTCGGAGATCTGGCGCTCGGTCCGATCGAGCAGTCCCTCGCGCTAACAGCAGAGCTGAACGGACGCCGGTTCCTGGTGCCGGGCAACCACGACCGGGTCTCGCCGGCGACGCAGTCGAAACAAGCGATCGAACGGTTCCGGCCGCTGTACGAGGGTGCAGGGTGGACGGTCCTCCCCGAGGTGATCGAAGGAGCCCGCCGCGGGTATCGCCTACTGGCCTCCCATTATCCCTACGCCGGGGACTCGCAAGACGTAGACCGGCACACGGCACACCGACCCCGCTGGGACGACGGGATCCCGCTGCTGCACGGACACACCCACGCCCGCGACCACGGCCCGGACGGCCACCAGTTCCACGTCGGCGTGGACGCGCACGACTACGCCCCGATCCCGTTCACAGTCATCGACAGGTGGATCCGCACCATCCCCGGCCTCCAGACTCGCCTCGACGCCGCAATCGATGAAGCCCGTCAGGTGATCGCCGGCTACGACAACGAAGAGCGGCCGGGCATGGACGCGATCTTCTACGAACAGGGATACAACGAGTTCCGCATCGTTCTCGGCGAACTCCTCGACGCCCTCGAAACCTCAGCAGGCGACGCAGAGCCAGCCTGACGCCGCCCGCGTCATCCGTGGAGGAGCGCATCGGGTGTGGGCCGGCGACGGTCGAGGACCCGGCTGGCAGGAACGGCGACGCCAGGCTCGAAAGGCCGTACCTGGATGCGGACGGTGCTGAGGTGGCGCAGCAGGCAACTGCGGTGGCGTTGTGATGAGGCAACGAGCGCCTTCTCCAATGTCGCCGGCCGTTTGTTCGTCTTGCTCGGCCGCATCCCGTTCGCCGTCTCCACCGCTGCCTTCCCCCTGGGTGACAATACGTTCGGCGACCTGGTGGAGCGGATCGGTCGTGGAGCTGTGCATGATCGTGATGACGGCGGCCTCGAGCGCCCAGACCTGCTGCGCCAGCCGGAACCGCGGGGGGAGGAGATAGCTGGCGAAGGACAAATCGGTCAGTACCGTGGCGAGACGGACGATCTCCGGATACGCGATCAGGAACACGCTGTCCTCGCCCACTCGGTCGATGCCGAATGCGGCCATGCGCTCGTGGAGCCGTGGCGGGAGGTCCGCGTCAATGGCCCAGTGCCGGACCAGGGTCGCGGCCAGCTGCAGCTCACCAGTGGTCAGGCCGACGCCGCGCTTCCACAACGCCCCGGACAGGCACCGTTCGGCGCGCAGGTACTCGGGGAAGCCAGTCAGGTCGGTGTCGGCACCGTCGATGTGCCAGCGGCGGTGCCGGTTGCAAACGGCACCACCGCGGGTGCGCACGGTCGTCTCCTCGCCGTGCGCACAGCGTCGACACGCGGTCCGCGGATGCTGGGCGTATCCGCAGCACCGGCACGGATGCGGCGCCCAGTCATGATGGTGGCAGCGGACATACATCGCGTTGCGTCGAACGTCCCTGTCGAAGTGCCCGGCCGGCAGCCCGCCGAGGCGTTCCACCCACGCAGCCGCGCGCTCCAGGCCGGTACGGGGAAATCCCGGAGATCCGGGTCGCATGGATCCGCAACAGCGTCGACGCCAGAGCGTTCGCGGCCGCCAGGCGCGCGAGGTATCCGGTGACCGTTTCACCTGCCAGCGGCCGTACCTCGATCGGGAGCGGCCGTACCTGATCCGGCGGGACCGGCGTCCTGTTCATACCGATGCCGATGCAGAGACCGCAGACGCCTGTTTGGTGCCGAACAGCGCGTCCAAGTCGACGCGCTCGGCGCCGGAGTCGATCGCGTCGATGGCGAGCATGTGCAGCGTGCTGGTGAGGTCTCCGATGATCCCGCCGGTCGCATCGTGCAGCTCGCGCTCGTGCCGGAGGATCGCCCCAGGCTCTTGCTCGAGCAGTCCGAGGGATCCCTCGACGGCGACCAGCAGGTTCGCCCATGCCTGTTTCGCTTTCCCGGTGCGAGGGAACTTCTGCAGGTTCATGATCTGGAAGCGGCTGCTGATCTGCCGGCCGCGGTTCCAACCAGCAGGCCGCTGGGCTCCACGTTGACGCCGGCGTACACGAAGGTCCCGGGGCACTTCTCGGACAGCTGCTTGAGCGTGTCGGATGCTTCCGCCATCTGCCTGTACCTCTGGTTCAGGTTGTGGATCTCGTCCACGACGATCAGTTCTGTCGCGCACGTCCCGATCAGCGTGGCGATCGTGTTCATCAGCTCGCCGTGTTGTACCGGGCACGCTCGGGCAGCCCCAGGAAGTGGGCGAACTCTCAGAAAACACAGATGGGTTGGCAGAAACTACGGATGCGCCGTCACAACCACACGATCGATGGCAAGAACTACAGATGTGCTGTCACCGGACACTCGACGTGCGACCTTATGAATCTCATTAGACCGTGACCAAACCGTTGCATTCGTTACCCGGCCGTTATACAGTGATCCCACGGTGAAAGTTTTGCTGTGGCTCTCACCGCATGTGATTGCAGGACACTCTTGGTGCAAGGGACAAAGGCCGGTCGGAAGCCTCTCCGACCGGCCTTACTGCGCTCGGCCCCCTGCCCGCGCAGGCCGATATCCTGAGGCGATGAGCGATCGGAAGCTGGCCCTGGCCGCGTGGGAGACCCTCTTCCGCGCCCAGCACGAGATCTTCACCGAGATGTCGACCGACTTCGACGGCGCCGAGCTCTCGGCGGCCGAGTACGATGTGCTGCTCACCGTCACCCGCTGCGCATCGCACACGGCGCGCCTGCGCGAGGTCACGGCGAACATGCTCATCAGTCAGCCCAGCGTCTCGCGTCTGGTCGACCGGATGGTCGCGCGCGGACTGCTTGAGAAGTGCCCGGATCCCGAGGACGGACGCGGATCCCTCGTGCACGCGACCGAGGCGGGAACGCGCGCGTTCCGCCAGCTCGCCACCGCGCACGGCCGGTCCATCGCCGAGCGCATGTCCGCCTTGGACGACGACGAGCTGCGTACGCTGACGACCCTGACGGAGAAGCTGCGCGGGCGCTGACCCTGCACGTTCCGCGGGCCGCCGATCCCGTGGCTGCGGGCCGCCGGGCCCGGCGGCCCGCGGACTCCGATGCAGCGTAGAGATATACGATCCTCACTCATCGCGCCCTCCTCCTCCACAGGCGAGTTATCCGCCGAGTTCTCCACAGACTTCGTACATATGTTTGAATCTATGGCGGATCCGGCGTAGGATCGAGGCATGACCGGACATCTCCACCCTCTGCACGAGGCGCTGACACGCCTCGAGGAGGTCTGGGGTGACGCCGACGACGCGGGGGCGCTCTCCCGTGCGCAGCTGATGGCGGTGACGGAGGCGCTCGGGCTTCTGCATCGTCGGTCCGCGGCGATGCTCGCCGAGGTCGCCGCCTGCGTCGCGCACGAGTCCCGCACCGAGCTGGGCGCGGACTCGCTGGCCAAGGAGCAGGGGTTCCGCAACGTCGCGCAGCTGATCGCCACGACCACAGGCGCGACCACAGGCGATGCGTCGCGGCTGGTGAAGGTCGGAGAGGCCACGGCTCCTCGCACGAACCTGATCGGAGAACCCGTTCCTGCCCGGTATCCGGCGGCTCAGCGGGCCCTCGTGTCGGGCACGCTGAGCGCCCAGGCCGTCGCGGTGATCATCGCCCTGCTCGACCGGGTCCGCCTGAAGATCGGTACGGCGCAGACCGCCGAAGCCGAGCGGCTGCTGGTGGACAAGGCTGCGGGGCTGTCGCACGACGACGTGCGCCGACTGGTCACCCGTGCCGAGGCCTGGCTGGATCCGGATGGCGTCGCCCCGCGGGAGCAGGATCAACGCGACCGGCAGTCGCTGTCCATCTACGAGCGCGACGGGCACATCCATCTCGACGGAGACTTCGACGCCGCGCACGGGGCGCCGATCGTCGCCGCGGTGAACGGATACGTGTCGGCGCTGTTCGCCGCGCAGAGGAATCAGCTCGACCCGGATGCGCCCGGTGCCGACCATCGCTCCGTCGCCGCACTGCGAGCCGAGGCGCTCAGTGAGATCTGCGCGCACGCCCTCGGCTGCGAGAACGATGCGCCCGCTCTGGCCGGCGCGACCGTGGTGGTCCGCGTCGACCTGAAAGACCTCACCGACGGCACCGGATACGCCACCATCGACGGCTCAGACCTCCCGGTCAGCATCGCCACCGTCCGGCAGCTCGCTGCGAGCGGCGGTGTCATCCCCTGTGTGCTCGGCACGGACCGCGAGATCCTCGATTATGGCCGCCGGCTGCGGTTCTTCACCACCGCACAGCGCCTCGCCCTCGCCGAACGCGACGGCGGCTGCGCGATGTGCGGACTGCCGCCCTCGATGACCCGCGCCCATCACATCCGATGGTGGAAACGCGATGCCGGACCCACGAACCTCGAGAACGGGATCTTGCTCTGCGAGAGCTGTCACCATCGAATCCACGACAACGACTGGGAGATTCGCATCGAGGGCAAGGGCACCCGCAGCAGGGTCTGGTTCATCCCGCCCCCGCACGTGGACCCCGCACGCACACCACGCCTCGGCGGCAGAGCCCGCTACGACCTCGCCGCCTGAGCAGGGAGTGGGGTGATGTCGGTGACCCATTTCACCGTCGCTGCGAGTCTCCCGATCTCCGGGCTGACCGCCTGGCAGGGCCTGTCGTGCACGGCCGGTTCGAGACGGGGCAGACCGTGCTCGTCCACGGCGCCGCCGGCGGTGTCGGCTCGGTCGTCGCCCAGCTCGCCAAGGAGGCCGGCGCCTACATCATCGGCACCGGGCGCGCCGCCGACCGCGGCGCCGCCCTCGACTTCGGGGCGAACGAGTTCCTCGACCTGGATGGCGAATCCCTGGAGGATGCCGGCGGGGTGGATCTCGTGTTCGACGTGATCGGCGGCGACATCGGCCGCCGCTCGGCGGGCATCGTCCGCCCCGGCGGGATGCTCGTCACCATCGCCGGCCCGCCCGAGGCGCACCCCGCCGAGGGCTACGCGGTGGACTTCGTCGTCGAAGCCGATCGCACCCAGCTCGGCGAGATCGTCACCCGCGTCCGTGACGGACGCCTGCGCACCAACATCGGGACCATCGCATCCCTGGACGACGCCGTCGCCGCGTTCAACCCGACCGAGCGCCCCAAGGGCAAGACCATCATCCAGGTGCGTCCCTGACTAGGACGTCCGTCGCCGCAGCGTCAGCGGCGCGAGCACGAGGAACCCGACTGCGAACGCCGCCACGATCAGCACCGGACGCCACAAATCCCAGTCATCCGTGCCGGCGGTCACCGCCTGGATCGCATCGATCGCGTGGCTGAGCGGGAGCCAGTCCGAGATCGCGTGCAGCACGTCGGGCATGGTGTCGCGAGGCATGAACAGCCCGCCGAGGATGATCTGCGGGAAAACCAGCACAGGCATGAACTGCACGGCCTGGAACTCGGTCTGCGCGAAGGCGCTCGCGAGCAGACCGAGCGAGGTGCCGAGCAACGCGTCGATGACGGCGACGAGACCGAGCTGCCAGAGCGGACCGTCCACGGTCAGCCCGCACACGTAGACGGCGAAGGCGACCGTCACCACGGCCTGCAGAACGGCCATCACCCCGAAGGCGAGCGCGTAGCCGAGCACGAAGTCGGCTTTGCCGAGCGGCGTCGTCATGAGCCGCTCCAGCGTTCCCGACCGGCGTTCGCGCAGAGTCGTGATCGAGCTCACCAGGAACATCACGATGAACGGGAACAGCGCGAGGATCGCCCCGCCGAATTTGTCGAACACCCCCGTGGTGTCGGTGAACAGCCAGGCGAACAGCCCGACCAGCAGGCTCGGCGCGACCACCATGAGCGCGATCGAACGCGGGTCGTGCCGCAGCTGGGCGAGCACCCGCCCCGCCGTCGCGAACAGCCGGCGCGGGTTCATGATGCGGCCGCCTCTCGCTGTGCGCGCCTTGTCCGCGGATGGACGCCCGTGTCGGAGGCCTCGTCGCGGGCGATGAGCACGAGGAACGCCTGCTCGGGATCCGTCTTGCCCGTGTCGGCGAGCAGCTCGGCCGGCGTCGTGTCGGACACGATCCGCCCCTCGCGCATCAGCAGCAGCCGATCGCAGCGCAGTGCCTCGTCCATCACGTGGCTGGAGACGAGCATCGTCGTGCCGGCCTCCGCGATCCGGCGGAACAGATCCCACAGCTCCGACCGCAGCACCGGATCCAGGCCCACGGTCGGCTCGTCGAGCACCACGAGTTCGGGTGATCCCAGCAGCGCGATCCCGAGCGACACCCGGTTCGCCTGCCCGCCGCTGAGCGCGGAGACCCGCTGCCCCGCGAACGGGGTCAGCCCGACCTGCTCCATGACGCTGTCGGCGTCGGCGTGGCCGACCCCGAGCACCGCGGCGAAGTAGCGCAGGTTCTGCCGCACCGTGAGGTCGGAGTACACGGCGGCGCCCTGCGTGCCGTAGGCGACGCGGTGGCGCAGGGAGGCGGATCCGGCCTTCTCCCCCAGCACGGTGACCTCGCCGGACCGGATCCGCTGCACACCCACGATCGCGCGCATGAGGGTGGTCTTGCCGCAGCCGGACGGGCCGAGCAGCCCGGTCACCTCGCCACGAGGGATGGTCAGCGAGAGACCGTCGAACACGTCGTGCCGGCCGCGCCGCACGTGCAGCCCGTCGATCACCACCGCGTTATTCATCATGTGATGAATTATGGATCCGGGATCGTCGGCGGTCAAGGTCTACGAGGCGGTTGAGCGCCCTTCGTCTCGCTCGGCCTCCGGCCGTGCTCGCTCAGGGACCCCGAGGGCAACCGCACAGCCATCGCCCCACCCCCGGACGTTGAGCGAGCACCGACGCAGTCGGAGCGAGACGAAACGCACCGCACCCCGGCAGAGGCGCGCCAACGCCCCCGGCGAGGGCCGGAGCTCCTACTCGAAGAGGTAGCGCTGGATCGTGGGGCCGATGCGCGCGACGAGCTCGTCGACCGGCGCATCGGCGATGGGCTGCAGTCTCGCCACGTAGCGGGTCACGATCAGCCCGGCCATCTGCGAGGCGACGAGCGTGGCGCGCAGAGCCGCATCGGGCGTCTCGAGGCGCGTCGTGATCCGCCCGAGCAGCTCGCGGGAGAGGAAGCCGACCAGCACCGGCGACATGGCCTTGGATCCGAGCGCGACGCGGATCATCGTCACCCCGCGCCGGCGCACCTCGGGGCGCTCGAACGCCTCCAGCACGTAGCGCACCACGCGCTCGCCGACCTCGTCGCGCGGCCCCTGCAGGATCGCGGGCACGTCCACATCGGGGCGCAGCGGGATGCCGATCACCTCGGCGAACAGATCCGCCTTGGTGCCGAAGTAGTGGTGCACGAGCGCGGAGTCCACTTCCGCGCGCCCCGCGATCGCGCGGATCGTGGCGCCGTCGTAGCCGTTCTCGCCGAACTCGTGCTCGGCGGCGACGACGATCCGGTCCCGGGATCCGGACTCCCCCTTGGGGCGCCCGCGGCGACGCGTCGTGCTCATCTGCTCACCCTACGACGCACGCGCACAGTGCGCGCCCCGGGCTCAGCACTCGATGACGTTGACCGCGAGGCCGCCCTCGCTCGTCTCCTTGTACTTCGTCGACATGTCCAGGCCGGTCTGGCGCATGGTCTCGACCACGGCGTCGAGCGAGACGTAGTGCTGGCCGTCGCCGCGGAGGGCGAGGCGGGCCGCGGTCACGGCCGTGGAGGCGGCGATCGCGTTGCGCTCGATGCACGGGATCTGCACGAGCCCGCCGATCGGGTCGCAGGTGAGCCCGAGGTGGTGCTCCATGGCGATCTCGGCGGCGTTCTCGATCTGGCGGTTCGTGCCGCCCATCACCGCGGTGAGTCCGCCCGCGGCCATCGCGCAGGCGGATCCGACCTCGGCCTGGCATCCGCCCTCGGCCCCCGAGATCGACGCGTTCGCCTTGAACAGGGATCCGAGCGCGGTCGCGGTGAGAAGGAACCGGCGGATGCCGCGGCGGCGGTTCCTCTCGGCGAGCGCGTCCGGGTCTTCGATCGCGCCGACGGCGACCAGCGACGCCTCCGCGCCGAAGCCCAGCAGTGCGCTGCCGACCAGCTCCCCATATGGGGTGACCGCGTTGCCGGCGCCGAGACCGGAGTCGGCGAGGAAGCGCCACCAGTACATCGCGACGGCGGGGAGGATCCCGGCCGCGCCGTTGGTCGGGGCGGTGACCACGCGCCCGCCCGCGGCGTTCTCCTCGTTCACGGCGAGCGCGAACGCGCCCAGCCACTCGCCGGGAATCGCGGGATGACCGTCGGATTCGGCCTCGTCCAGCTGCTCCCGGATCGCGCCCGCGCGACGCTTGACCTTGAGGATGCCCGGAAGCGTGCCCTCGGCGTGCAGGCCCGCGTCGACGCACGCGGCCATCGCGTTCCAGATCGCGTCGAGGCCTTCTGCGACCTCCTCCTCGCTGCGCAGCGCGGTCTCATTGCGGCGGGCGAGCTCGGCGATCGTCAGCCCGTTCTCGTCGCACAGCTCGAGCAGGGACGCGGCGTCGCGGTACGCGAACGGGAAAGCCGCCTTCGCCAGCGATCGGTCCTGATCCTCGCCGTCGCGGCGGATGAAGCCGCCGCCGATCGAGTAGTACGTCTCCTGCGCGAGATGGATCCCGTCGGCGTCGAGCGCGCGCAGGGTCATGGCGTTCGGGTGGCCGGGCAGCCGGGTGCGCGGCTCGAAGGTGATGTCGTCCTTCGCGAACACGATGTCGTGCGTTCCGTTCAGCGGGAGGGAGGATCCGTCGGTCCAGTCGGCCCACGCGCGGCGCACGTCGGCCGGATCGCAGGTCTCGGGCGTACGTCCGCGCAGACCAGCGACCACCGCATCGGGCGTGCCGTGGCCGAGACCGGTGGCGCCGAGGGATCCGTAGAGCGAGCACGTGACGCGCGCCACCTGCTCGAGCGTGCCGTTCGCGGCGAGCCGGGCGGCGAAGTCGACGCCGGCGCGCATCGGGCCCACGGTGTGCGAGCTCGACGGCCCCACCCCGATGGAGAACAGGTCGAAGGCCGAGACGTACGCAGTCACCCCTCCAGGGTAGTCCGCGCCACGTATCCCGGATCCGCCGCGCAGTCACCCGCTCTGTGCTCGCCCGGACTCTCCTCCGGCCCCGGACTCGCCTCCGGCCCGGGACAGTTCGCGTCCGCTCGGGAGGAGAACTCGCACTCGGGAGGATCCTCAGGCCGGATCCGTCCGCCCATCCGCGAGTTCTCCTCCCGAACGCGCGGCACCGACCGACGGCGGCGCGGCATCACGCGCCACCGGCAGCTCGACCACGAAGGTCGCCCCAGGCCCCGGCCCCACCGCGAGCGTGCCGCCGTGCGCCTCGACCACGGCGAGCGCGATCGCCATGCCCAGGCCGGTGCCGCCGCCCTCGCGCGAGCGCGAGGTCTCGCCCCGCGCGAACCGGTCGAACACCGTCTCGCGCACCGCCTCGGGAAGGCCGGGGCCGTCATCGGACACCGTGAGGCGGACGAACCCGTCGATCTCCGCACCGCCCTCCTGTCGGGGCGACGCGCCAGCGGGACCCTCCGGGGCGCGTGAGTCCGGCGGGGGCGCCGCCGCGGTGCGCACCTCGTCCAGCCGCACGCGCACGGTCGTGCCGGGGGGTGTGTGCACACGGGCATTGCCGAGCAGGTTGTCGACCACGCGCCGCAGATCCGCCGCATCGCCGCGCACCAGGGCCGGATCCTCTCCGAGCTCCATGATCCAGGTGTGCGCAGTGACCGGACCCGCCGCGCCCGAGCCCGCCGCGCCCGGGCCCGCCGCGCCCGGGCCGGCCGAGTCGCGCAGGCGTGCGGCGAGCACGGCCTCGGCGACGAGCAGCCGCAGATCCACCTCGTCGTGCGCCAGCTCGGGCAGCGCATCGAGGCGCGCGAGCACCAGCAGCTGGTCGATCAGGGCGCCCATCCGCACGCCCTCGACGTCGATGAGCGCCGCGTTGCCGCGGACCTCCTGCTCGTCGGCCCCGGATCGGCCGGACAGCTGGGCGTACGCGCGGATCGTGGCGAGCGGGGTGCGCAGCTCGTGGCTGGCGTCGGCGACGAAGCGCCGCATCGTGGATTCGCTCGCCTCGCGCTGGGCGAGGGCGCTCTCGACGTGGTCGAGCAGATCGTTCAGCGCGGCGCCGACCTGCCCGACCTCGGCGGTCGAGGCGATGTCGCGCTCCTGGACGCGCTCGGCCAGCCGCACCTCGCCCCGGTCCAGCGGCACCGAGGTCACAGCCGCCGCGGTGTGCGCGACGCGGCGCAGCGGACGCAGCGCCCGGCCCATCGCGACGGCGGCGGCCGCGATGGCGAGCACGATGCAGGCCATGCCCACCAGCGCGACCACGAGGGTCAGCCGCCCGGTCACAGCCGTGACGGACTCGAGCGGCAGCGCCGTGACCACGCCCAGGCCGCTCGGCGTCGTCCGCGCGGCCACCCGGTACGCGCCGAGCGAGCCGCCGAGGTCGATCGTCACCGGGGCGGCGCGATCCGCGGATCCGGTGGGCAGGCGGGCGGCCAGGAGCTTCTTCTGCGCTGCGGTGAGGTCGTGCCGCACGCCGTCGGATGCGATCCACCCGCCGATCTCGAACACGCCGTCGCGGAAGATCGCGGTGATCGTGCCCGCGGACTGGCCGGGAGCTCCGACCAGGTCATTGCGGCTCGGGCGCGCAGGTGGCGTCCGAGTCGGAGCGGGCCCGGGGTCGGCCGGCGACGTCGCGTCGGGCGTGGATCCGGGTCCGCGCCCTCCCGCGATGTCCGCGCCGCGCGCCGCCGCGCCGTTCAGGCGCGCATCGACCTGACCGAGCATGTAGTCGTGCAGGGACAGCACCGCGACCACGCCGACGACGATGCTCACCGCCGCCACGAGGGCCGAGGCGATGAGCACCACCTGCAGGCGGAGGCTGCGCGGACGCCTCATGCCCCTCCCCCGGGATCGGCGCCCGAGACCGGGCCGGATCCGCTTCCCGTGTCGCCGACCGGGCCGGATCCGGTGCCGTCCCCCGCGACCGGGCCGGATCCGCCGCCCGCCTCGTCCACGACGCGCAGCACGTAGCCGACCAGCCGCACGGTCTCCAGGTTCAGCATCGTCGACGCCGCGAGCTTGCGACGCAGGCTCGACACGTACACCTCGACCAGGTTCGACTCGGTGCCGAAGTCGTAGCCCCAGACCGCCTCGAGGATCTGCGCCCGCCGCAGCACCCGGCCGGCGTTGTTGGCGAGCAGGAGCAGCAGCTCGAACTCGGTGGGGGTGAGCTCGAGCGGGGACCCGCCGAGCTCCGCCGCAGCCTCGCCCTTGTCCACCGCGAGGTCGCCCACCCGCAGCTGCGACTCGGCGGGCCGCGCGATCGCCGCCGCCGTGCGCGCGAGCACCCGCACCCTCGCCTGCAGCTCGGCGATCGCGAAGGGCTTGGTGAGGTAGTCGTCGCCGCCCGCGCGGAGCCCGGCGATGCGGTCGTCGTGGCCGTCCAGCGCGGTGAGGAACAGCACCCGGATCTCGGGCCGGATCGCGCGGATCCGCTCGAGCGTGTCGAGTCCGTCGATGTCGGGCATCATGATGTCCAGCACGACCACGTCGGGCTGGAACTCGCGGACCGCGATGAGCGCGCTGCGCCCGCGGTGCTCGATCCGCACCTCCCAGCCGTCGGCGGTGAGGGATCCGCCCACGGCCGCGGCGAGCGCCTCCTCGTCGTCCACCACGAGGGCTCGCGCCGGGGATCCGTCGGCGCGGACCACCGGCGGCAGGCCGAGGGGCATGACGACGTCGGGCTGCTGCCGGTGCTGCGTCATGATGCCCCCTGGCCTGGTCGATCCCGCGCCGTTCAATTCTGCTCCGTCAGGTCGTAGACCGTCACACCGTCCACGGTCTTCGCCGTGAAGTTCGCCGCGACCCACGCCTGGATCTGCGCGGAGACGTCGCTGCCGCCGTTGGATCCGCCCATCCGCCCGCCGGCGATGAAGTAGTGGATCCGGCCTGCGGCGACGTAGGCCTGGAACTGCGCGAGCGTCGGCGAGGGATCGCTGCCGTTGAAGCCGCCGATCGGCATCACCGCGGACCCCGTGCCCAGCTGATAGCCCGCCGCCGTCTGCGAGCCGATCGCCGCGGCGGCCCAGGTGTACCGGGCGGCGTCCGTCGCGAGGAGTGCCTTCATGGCGGAGCCGACCGTGGACGCCTCGAGCAGACCGCCGGCACCACCGCCGAAACCCGTGCCGCCCAACCTCGCACCGCCGCCGGTGGCGCCCGTGCCGCCGGGCGCCTGCCCGCCGCCGGGGAAACCCCCTGCCCCGCCGGGGAAGCCCCCTGCCCCGCCGGGCGCGCCCGCACCGCCCCCGCCCGGGGTTCCGCCGCCGAAGCCGCGTCCGCCGAAACCGCCCATGCCGCCCTGGACCGTCGGCCCCGCGGTGACGATGGATCCGGAGTGGGCCGTGCCGACCGTCTCGAGCGTGTAGGCGGCGGGCGCCAGGAGCGCGCCGACGAGCAGCGTGGAGACGGTGGCGGCGGTGAGGATCCGCGAGCGGGGCGGCAGGAGCACGAGCGCGGCGCCGGCGAGGGAGACGACCAGAACCACGATCTCGAGCCACGGCAGCCACGAGACCGCGCGGTCCAGCAGCACCCAGGCCCAGACCGCGGTGACGATCGCGGACACGGCGAGCAGGATCCGCACCCAGATCCGTTCCCGCTGCCGGAGCAGGACGGCACCGGATGCCCCGACGAGTCCCGCGAGCGGCGCGGCGAGCGCGACCGTGTAGTACGCGTGGAAGATCCCGGCCATGAAGCTGAACGCCAGCATCGTGACGACCAGCCATCCCCCGAAGGCGACGATCAGGATCCGTCGCGGATCGCGGCGCGGCGCCCGTCCGATCAGCACGAGCGCGCCGATGCCGAGGATCAGCGCCGCCGGGATCAGCCACGAGATCTGACCGCCGATCTCGTTCTCGAAGAGCCGGAACAGGCCGGTGGATCCCCACATGCCCGCACCTCCCCCGGCGGCGGCTCGTCCGCCGGTCACGCTGCCGGTCTCGTTCCCGGTGAGCCGGCCGAGACCGTTGTACCCGAAGGTCAGCTCCAGGAAGCTGTTCGTCTGCGAACCGCCGATGTACGGGCGCGCCGACGCGGGCACGAGCTCGACCACGGCGACCCACCAGCCGGCCGAGACGATCACCGCGCCGAGCGCGGCGAGCAGATGCCCGATCCGCTTCAGGATCGTCGTGTGCGCGAACGCGAGGTAGACGCCGGCCAGCACCGGCAGCACCAGGAACGCCTGCAGCTGCTTGGTGAGGAACCCGAAGCCCACGGCGACCCCGGCCAGCAGCAGCCAGCGCAGTCGCTGCCGATCGATCGCGCGGAGAGTGAGCGCCACCGACGCGGTCAGCAGCAGGAGCAGCAGCGCATCGGGGTTGTTGAAGCGGAACATGAGCGCGGCGACCGGGGTGAGCGCGAAGACGCCCGCCGACACCAGCGCCGGTGCGGCGCCGAACCGGCGCCGCACCGTGAAGAGGATGACGGCGGCGGTGCCGACCCCCATGAGCGCCTCGGGCACGAGGATGCTCCACGAGCTCAGCCCGAAGATCCGCGCGGAGAGCTCCATGATCCACAGGCTCGCAGGCGGCTTGTCGACCGTGATCGAGTTGCCGGCGTCGCTGGAGCCGTAGAAGAACGCCACCCAGTTCTGCGTGCCGGCCTGCACGGCCGCCGAGTAGAACGCGTTCGCCCAGCCGCTCGCGGCGAGGTTCCACACGTACATGAGCCCGGTGAGGAGCAGGATCGCCGCGGATGCGGGCCCCTCCCAGCGGGCGCGGGCGATCGCGTCGGCGGCGCCGTGCGAGGCGCCTGCGGCGGAGACCGCCGCGTGCGAGCCGGTCGGAGGATGGACGGGAAGGACGGGCGCGACGGCCGCGGATGCGTTCATGATCGGTTCGCCTCCTGAGGGACGGGGGTGGGATGCAGCTGGGCGGTGAGACGGTGGCGGGACAGCGGTTCGGGGGTGCGCTCCGGGAAGGCGTGGCCGCCCCGATCGCGGAACACCCAGATCTTCAGCAGGGCGAACCGCAGCAGCGTGGCCAGCAGGTTCGCGACGGTGAGCACGCCCACCTCGGCGAGGGCTCCCGGATCCGGATCCGCCGCGTGCAGGACGATCAGCGATCCGCCGGTCAGGGCCCAGGCCATCCCGAACACGACCAGACCCTGCAGATGGTGGGTGGTGGCGCCCGTCCTGCCGCGGATGCCGAAGGTGAAGCGCCGGTTCGCCGCCGTGTTGGCGATCGCCGTGACGAGCAGCGCCAGGAAGTTCGCGGTCTGCGCCGGCATGAGCACGTGCAGGACGAGGTACACGACCGCGTACGCGACGGTGGAGAGCGCTCCGATGATCCCGAACCGCACGACCTGCGCGATCAGCGGCGGCTTCGGATGCGCGAACGGGTGCCGCCCGATGTCGCGGTAGAGGTCGTCGACCGGGATCCGCCCATGGGCGAGACCGGCGCCGACCCGCGCCATGCCCTTGAGGTCGGCGACTGCGGTCGCGACGACGTCGACGGAGCTGTGCGGATCGTCGATCCAGTCCACGGGGACCTCGTGGATGCGCAGCCCCGCCCGCTCGGCGAGGATCAGCAGCTCGGTGTCGAAGAACCAGCCGGTGTCCTCGACGTAGGGCAGCAGCCGGTGCGCGACATCGGCGCGGATCGCCTTGAAGCCGCACTGGGCGTCGCCGAAGCGCACGCCGAACGTGCCGCGCAGGAGGGCGTTGTAGCAGCGCGACACGAACTCGCGCGTGCCGCCGCGGACGATGCGCGATGCGCTCGCCAGACGGGATCCGATCGCGAGGTCGGAGTGGCCGCTGAGCAGCGGCGCGACCAGCGGGCGCAGCGCGCGCAGGTCGGTGGACAGATCCTCGTCGAGGTACGCCAGCACCCGGGCCGGCGAGGCCGACCACACCGCCTTCAGCGCCCGGCCGCGCCCCTTCTCCGCCAGGTGCACGGCGACCACGCCGTCGAGCCGCGCGGCGAGCGCATCGGCGATCCCGGGCGTCGCGTCGGTGCTGGCGTTGTCGGCGATCGTGATCCGCCATGTCCCCGGCTCCTCCGCCCGCAGATGCTCGTGCAGCAGCACGATGCTCTGCTCGAGGGTGTCCTGCTCGTTGTACACGGGGACGACGACATCGAGGTCGAGAGGCTGGCGATCGGTCATGGATCCATGGTGGGAACCACGACGGAACAGGCTCTTTGGCGCCGCTATGCAGCCGCTAAGGACGTCGGTCGCCGAGCCGGTCGAAGCGCCGGGCCCACGATCCCGGCCCTTCGACAAGCTCAGGGACCGGTTCGACAAGCTCAGGGACCGGTTCGACAAGCTCAGGGGCCGGTCCGACGACCTCAGGGACCGATTCGACAAGCTCAGGGACCGGTCCGACAAGCTCAGGGGCGGGGTGCGCCGGGCCGTCAGCCGATGACGAGGCGCGAGATGAGCCCGTCGCGCACCGTGAAGCGCATCGGCCCGGTGCCGTTGTACCCGTTGCCGCTGACGGCGAGAGTCACGACGTGCTCGCCCTCGGCGCCGCCCGCCTCGGCGCTCACGAGATCGACCTGCGCCTGCACGCCGATGTTGTCGGTGCGGTCCCAGGAGCGGATCCCGGAGGGCCCGTGGAAGTCGCGCCCCCCGTCGGTGAGGTGCGCGTCGTCGGTGAAGGCGGCGACGAACGCCTCGGTGTCGGCACGATTGGTCGCGTCGATGAACGCGGCGATCGCGGCGGGGAGAGTGCTCATGCCAGGCCTCCGTTCGTGAAGATCGTCTGGCCGTTGACCCAGCGGGCGGGGCCGGCGAGGAACGCGACGGTCTCGGCGACGTCGTCGGGCTGGCCGAGGCGCTCGAGCGGGGTGGCCTTGGCGAGCCCCTGCACGGCCTCCTCGGTCTTGCCCTCGAGGAACAGCGGGGTGGCGGTGGGTCCGGGCGCCACGGCGTTGACGGTGATGTCGCGGCCGCGCAGCTCGCGCGCGAGGATCAGCGTCAGGCCCTCCACCGCCGCCTTGGTGGCGACGTACGGGCCGTAGGTCGGGAACTGGGTGCGGGTGACGCTCGTGGAGAAGTTGACGATCGCGCCGCCGTCGCGCACGCTCTTCGCCGCCTGCTGCGAGACGACGAACGTGCCGCGCAGGTTGGTGCGCACGATCCGGTCGAAGTCGTCGAGGGAGTACGTCGCGATCGGGCCGAGGATCATCACGCCCGCCGTGTTCACCACGACGTCAACGCCGCCGAAGGCCTGCTCCACGGCCGCGAAGATCGCCTGCACGGCGGACTCGTCGGCGACGTCGCCGCCGACGGCGACGGCCCGGTGCCCGTTCTCGGTGAGTGCGGACACGAGAGCATCGGCCTTCGCCTTGTTGCCCGCGTAGTGCACGGCGACCGCGTAGCCGTCGGCGGCGAGTCGCTCGACGACCGCCTTGCCGATGCCGCCGGATCCGCCCAGGACGAGGGCGACGCGAGGGCTGCCCTGCGCGGTGTCCTGCGAGCTGCTCTGAGTGCTGATCATGATCTGTTCTTCTTTCCTTCGTGGGAGTTTCGGAGTCGACGGACAGCGCCGCGGCCGTCAGGCGGGCCGGGCACGGTCGGGGCGGATCAGCCCAGCCGCTCCAGCCACTCGTCGAGCAGGGCGCGCTCGGCGGGGCTGAACACGGCGGACGCGGGGATCCGTGCGCGGAGGGTGACCGCAGCCGCACCGAGCGGGTCGCCGGGCGTCTCGTCCGCGAGCACGGCGCGGATCACCGCGTCGCGGGTGGTGGGGGAGATCGCGGCGTCGGGATGCGCCTCGGGGCGCAGGATCAGGCCGAGCGCCAGCCCGCTGTTGGCGGCCATCACCACGCGGGCGGCGTCGTCCGGCGGCATCCGGAGCCGGCCCTGAGCGGCGAGCCGCTGCAGGATCTGCTCGAGCAGCGCCAGCGCCTCGGCGAGCGCCGCGGGACGCGTGGTCAGCTGCGAGGCGAACACGAGGCGATACGCGTGCGGGTTCTGCAGGGCGAACTCGGTGTGGGCGTCCCAGCCCGCGCGCAGGTCGTCGAGCGGGTCGTCCGACGCCTCCGCGGCGCGCTTCATCGCCAGGTATCGCCCCCACACCTCGTCGGCGACCGCGGCGAGCAGGCCGTCCTTGTCGCCGAAGATCCGGTACAGGACGGGCTGGGCGACTCCGGCCGCCTCGCACACCGCACGGGTGGACACGTCGCCCGTGCGGGACTGGGCGAGCAGCTCAGCCGCGCTGTCGAGGATGCGTGCTCTCGTGGTCATGTATCGATGATAACACACGATGGTTACCACCGACATCAGACCGCGATATCGCCGATCCGGGGAGGTTCCGGGCGCACCCGATGGGCGCCGCCGCACGGCGTCCGCGCCTGCCGGCCTCGCCGCCCATCGGCGCGGCGCCCCATCGGCGCCGCGCCACCGTCAGCCGCGGATCGCGAAGCGTGTGCCGCGACGCCCGGTGGCGTGGGTCGCGATCATGTGCTCGAGCAGCCGGGCCGAGAAGGCCTCGGGATCGCGGCGCTCGATGATCGCGGTCAGCTCGGCATGCTCGGCGACGATCCGCTCCATCCGGGCCCGGTCCTGCCAGACGGAGCGCGTGGTCATCCTGCGCAGGCGCTCGCGCAGTCCGCGGTAGATCTCGGAGAGGATGTCGTTCTGCGCGGCGAGCACGATCGCGAGGTGGAACTCGGTGTCCAGCGACGAGAAGGTCTCGACGTCGCCGTCCGCCAGGGCGCGCGACATCTCCTCGACGACGGCGGCGAGGGCGTCGGCGAGCACCTTCGTCTCCTCGGGGCTCTGCGCGACGACGCGCACGGCGTGGGTCTCGATGAGCTGACGGGCCTCGAACACCTGCTCCATCTCGTACGGCTGCACGGGCACCACGAGCGCTCCACGCTTGGGGAACAGCTTCAGCCACCCCTCGGCCTCGAGCCGGAGGAACGCCTCCCGGATCGGCGTGCGGCTCACCGACAGCTCCTGCGACACCTGGCCCTCGGTGATCATGTCGCCGTGCGGGAAGCGCCCGTCGAGGATCATCTCCTTCACGCGGAGGTACACCTGATCGGCGGCGGAGGGAGATGCCATGGGCGATGAGTCCTTACGTCGGATCGGCCGTGTCGGATCGGCCGCGTCGGCCGGGCGGACCGACCGACCGGCCGGGGCGGTGCGCCGGATCGGATCCGCGTGCGGGATCCGTCGGATCCATTGTCCACGACATCTCAAATCCATGATGTATCTATCCGGGATTTATCGGTATGATGACGAGGACCCCCGAACCCCGAGCAATGGAGGCTCCGTGTCGGACACTGTGCAGTCCGTCGTCGATGACCTGGTCGCGTCACTCCCCGTCGGCTCCGTGATCACCGATCCGGCGTCCACGGACGCGTATCGCTGGGATCGTGCGAACGATCCGGGCGCCGGCGCTCCGCTCGCGGTCGTGCGGGCGACGTCGACCGAGGACGTCCAGGCGGTGGTGCGCATCGCCGCCGCCGCCAAGGTCGCGGTGATCCCGCGCGGAGCAGGATCCGGCCTCTCCGGCGGCAGCTCGGCGGTCGAGGGCGCGATCATCCTCTCCCTCGACCGGATGCGCGAGATCCGCATCGATCCGTCCGTGCGGATGGCGGTGGTGCAGCCGGGCGCGTTCAACGCCGAGGTGAAGCAGGCGGCCTCCGCGCACGGCCTCTGGTACCCGCCGGATCCGTCGTCGTACGAGTTCTGCTCGATCGGCGGGAACGTGGCGACGAACGCGGGCGGCCTGTGCTGCGTGAAGTACGGCGTGACCACCGACTACGTGCTGGGCCTGACGGTCGTGCTCGCGGACGGACGTGCCGTGAAGCTGGGCGGTCCGCGGCTGAAGGACGTGGCGGGCCTGTCGCTGACCAAGCTGTTCGTCGGCAGCGAGGGCACGCTCGGGATCATCACCGAGATCGTGCTGCGGCTGATCCCCGCGCAGCTGCCGCCGACCACGCTCGTCGCGAGCTTCCCGACGCTCGAGGGCGCGACCACGGCGGTGCTGGAGATCTCGCGGGAGATGCGCCCGTCGATGCTGGAGTTCATGGACCGGGTCACGATCAACGCCGTCGAGGACGAGACCAGGATGGGCCTGGACCGCGACGCGGAGGCGATGCTGGTCATCCAGTCCGACGAGCCGGGCGAGCACGCGAAGGCCCAGGCCGCCCGCATCGAGGAGATCTGCGAGACCAACGGCGCGACCGAGGTGTATTCCACGGACGATCCCGACGAGGGCGAGGCGTTCGTGCACGCGCGCCGCATCGCGATCCCCGCGGTGGAGAAGAAGGGATCCCTGCTGCTCGAGGACGTGGGCGTGCCGCTGCCGCGCCTGGGGGATCTCGTGACCGGGATCGCCGAGATCGCCACGCGACGCGACATCACGATCGCCGTGCTCGCGCACGCGGGCGACGGCAACACGCATCCGCTGCTCGTGCTCGATCCCGCCGATCCCGCTCAGCAGGCGCGCGCCGACGTCGCCTATGGCGAGGTCATGGATCTGGCCATCGCGCTGGGCGGCACGATCACCGGCGAGCACGGCGTCGGCCGCCTGAAGAAGCGCTGGCTGCCCGATTACCTGGGCGAGGACGTGATGGAGCTGAACCATCGCATCAAGGCCGCGCTCGACCCCGACGACATCCTCAACCCCGGCGCCGTGTACGCCGACGACTGGAGAACCCGATGAGCACGCACTACTCCGTTCCCACCGTGACCTTCGAGACCGCCGCGCGGGCCGTCGCACTCGGCATCGAGAAGGGCGCCGCCGAGGGGGTCAAAACGGTCGTGACGGTCATGGATCCGTCCCTCGTGCTCGTCGCGGTCGGCCGCGCCGACGGCGCCCCGCCGCACAGCGTCGAGACCAGCCGCCGCAAGGCGATCACCGCGGCATCGACCCGCAAGCCCAGCGCGGCGATCCCCGCAGCGAACGTCACCCTGCTCGAGCACGGGACCGGCGGCCTGCTCACCGGCATCAAGGGCGGCGTGCCGCTGTTCTTCGAGGGTGTCTTCGTGGGCGGACTCGGCATCGCCGGCGGCACCCCGGATCAGGACGCCGTGATCGCCGCCGCTACGCTCGCCGCCCTCGGCGCCGACGAGATCGGCGCCTGACGAGGGGCACGACGGGATCCGGTCCGCCTGGCCATAGGCCGATAAGCCCCGGTGGATCGGACCGGAAACGACAAGACGCCCGGTCAGGTTCTTCGACCTGACCGGGCGTCTCACACTGTCTCAACACAGTTCCGCTGGTTCCGTGGAACCTGTGCGCCTGGAGGGACTCGAACCCCCAACCTTCTGATCCGTAGTCAGATGCTCTATCCATTGAGCTACAGGCGCATCCGGTCTTTCACAAGACCGCCCGCTCTCGCGGGCCTCGTCAACAATACCCCAGAGGCGGGCCGGAACGCGAATCGAGAGCGGCGGGACCGGCATCCCCGGGCGCGGCGGGGATCAGTGCACCTGCCGTGCGGCGCGTTTCTCCTCGCGTTCCGCCGCCTTCGCGGCCGCCTTGTCGGCCTTCTCCGCGACCTTGCCGGCCTTCTCACGGTTCTTGCGCCGGGCGCGCTGCTCGGAGGCGAGCGCCTGCAGGTCGACCAGACGCAGGGCCTGCATGCGGGCCTCGCGCATCGTCGCGTAGTCCGGATCCTGGTCCGGCCGCATCGCCTCGACGGTGAGCCTGCTCTGCAGGTTGCCGGCGACGTCGCCCCACGCGGCGGCGCGCGCGGCCTCGACGAGGAAGCGCAGCGTCTCCGGATCCTCGGACATCTCGCGCAGCCTCTCGGCGACGGCGGCCGACTGCCTCGCCCTCCTCTTGAGGTTGCGCACGTCGCGATCGCGGTAGTCGTGCGTGCCGTGCGGATCGGAGTAGCGTCCGTGCGCACGCCTGCGCAGCTTCGTCACGAACTCCGCCGCCTCCTCGGACTCCGCGGCGAGGGCGACGAGCGCCTCGCGGGCGTCGTTCACGTACTGGGAGACGTCGAAGGATCCGCCCTGCGCGATCGTTCCCACCAGGATGTGGTTCTTGACGGTCAGGCGGGCGGCGGACGTGGCGATCGCCACGCCCTCGGCGATGGCGTCCGCGCTCTTTGTCACTTCGACCTCCTCCGCATCGAGAATACCGGTTCCTGCATCGGCTGAGCAGGGCGGCGTGTCTGCGGCACGACGCCAGCGTGCGCGGCATCCCCGCGGTTCCGCGAGCGAGAGCCATGAGGCAGGATGGGTTCAGCATCTGCGCCCACCCGACGCGTGCGATGACGCACGCGATGGCGCAGCAGTAGGAGGAGCGTTGCCCGTTCTCGACGCATCAGGGCGCAGCAGCGCCATCACCGGCGCTGCCAACGGCATCGGCGCCGAGACCGCGCGTGCGCTCGCACGCCGTGGCGCCCATCTCGCCCTCATCGATCGCGACCGGGCCGGGCTCACCCGCCTCGCCGACGAGCTGCGTGAGGCCGGGACGACCGTGACCGTGCACCCGGTGGATCTGCGCGACGATGCGGCCTCGGCCGCGGCCGGAGCCGAGATCGAGGCCGAGCATCCCGACCTGCAGACGCTCATCACGTGCGCCGGATCCTCGATGCTCGGATCCCTCGATCAGCTCACGATGGAGGAGATGCGCTGGCTGATGGACATCAACCTGTGGGGCACGGTGTCGATCACCAAGGCCTTGCTGCCCGCGCTGCGCCGCTCTCCCGCCGCGCACATCTCCCACCTGGCGAGCATCTATGCGCTCGCATCGCCGGGCGGGCGGATCCCCTACGCGATGACGAAGTTCGCGGTGCGCGCGTTCTCCGAGGCGCTCATGCACGAGCTCGAGGGGTCGACCGTCACCGTCGGCGCGATCTATCCGGCGGGCGTCCGCACCGGCATCATCCTGCACGGCCGCTACGCCGCCGCGATCGACCCCGGGGTGGCCGGGCGGGCGGCGGCGGCGCAGGCCGCGATGTACCACGTGGAGCCGGCCGACGCCGCGGAGCACATCGTGCGCGCCACCCTGCAGCGGCGCCCGCGCACCCTCATCGGGCGCGAGACCCGGCTGGTCGACGCACTCGTGCGGCTCGCCCCGGTGCACTACTGGGGGCCGATGCGCAAGCCGCTGCGCGAGGCGATCGACACCACCACGCCGATGTCGCCGCGCTGACCACGCGCCGGGCCGGTCGTGCCGTCGCGTCAGCTGCCGGCGACCGTCTCGCGCTCCTTCACCGCCGCCATCGACCGCGCGCGGATCGCCTCCGTCTCGGCGTTGTACTCCTGGAGCTTGCGCAGCGCGGTCTCGGTGCCCGCCCGCAGATGCCGCTGCACGCGCAGCCGCAGGGTCTCCGTGTCCCGCGCCGCGAACGACTCGAAGATGCGCGCGTGATCCTCGGCCATCGCGACCAGGTCGTCGTGCTCCTTGAACAGCAGGAGCAGGCGCCCGCGCATCATCTGAAGGATCTCGTTGACCGTGGTGTTCTCCGCGAGCTCCGCCATGAGCAGGTGGAAGTCCGCGCTCGCGATGTGCGCGCGCTCGGCGTCTCCCGCACGCGCCGCATCGAACTGGCGCTGCAGCGCCTCCTCGACCTTGGCCCGCCCCTCCGCGGTGTGCCGTCGCGCCGCCATCTCGAAGACGAGCACCTCGAGGGCGTCGCGCACCTGCGCGATGTCGCGCACATCCGCCTCGGTGAACTGCCGCACCACGGCCCAGGACCGCGGCCGGGCGGTGAGCAGGCCCTCGCCGAGCAGCTGACGGATCGCTTCGCGCACCGGCAGCCGGCTCACGGCGAGTTCGTCGGCGATGTCCCGCTCGATGAGACGATCTCCGGGACGGCGCTTGCCCGACAGGATCGAATCCCGCAGCACCCGGACGACCCGGGCCGACTCCAGTTCGACGCTCCCCACGTTCCCCATGGGGCCATTGTGGCACCGTCCCGCGACACCGCAACTTGTCGTACTCGGTACAACTACCCGGTGCTCGTGCGGTCGGCGACGACCACGGTCCGCATCGATCTCCCGCCTCAGGATCCGATCGCGCCGTGCGCCTCGAGCCAGTCGACGACCTGCTGCGCGGCCTCCTGCACCGGCAGCGCCGTGTCGACCACGAACCCGGCCTCATCGGGGCCGAGCGGCTCGAGCGTCTCGAGCTGCGAGTCCAGGAGAGAGGCGGGCATGAAATGTCCGAGCCTGCGCCCGAGACGCTCCGCGAGGGCGTCCTTCGTGCCCTGCAGATGCACGAACTCCACTCCGGGGAGGGCGAGGATCTCGCGGTAGCTGCGGCGCAGCGCCGAGCAGGTCACCACGCCCGGCTGCCCCGCATCCTGCTGCGCGACGATCCAGTCCCGGATCAGGCCGAGCCAGGGCCACCGGTCCTCATCGGTGAGCGGGATCCCGGCCTCCATCTTCGCCACGTTCGCGGCGGGATGCAGGTCGTCTCCCTCCCGCAGCGCCCAGCCCAGGCGCCCGGCCAGCACCCCGGCGAGCGTGCTCTTGCCGGATCCGGAGACCCCCATGACCACGAGGATCGTCGCAGGCGTCGTCTGCGTCATCGTCATCGCCTTCCGCTCAACCGACGAACACGCCGACGATCATGACGCCGGCAAGACCGACGATCGAGATCAGGCTCTCCATCATCGACCACGACTTCAGCGTCTGCGGGATGCTCAGGCCGAAGTACTCCTTGATCAGCCAGAACCCGGCATCGTTCACGTGCGAGAGGAACAGGGAGCCGGCTCCGATCGCCAGGACCAGAAGAGCGGTTCCGCCCGCCGACATGTGCAGGTCGTGCACCAGCGGCTGCATGATCCCGGCGGCGGTGATCGTCGCCACGGTGGCGGATCCGGTGGCGACGCGGATCAGCACCGCGACCAGCCAGGCGAAGAACAGCACGACCGGCAGGGCGCCGCCGATGTTCGAGATCGCGTGCGCGATCACCGTGCCGATCGTGGAGTCGACGAGCACCTGCTTGAAGCCGCCGCCCGCACCCACGATGAGCAGGATCCCGGCGATCGCGGGCAGCGAGGACGACACCGAGGCGCCGACCTCCTGGGAGCTCATGCCGCCGCCGCGACCCAGCACGACCATGCCGACGAGAACGGCGATGAGCAACGCGATGACGGGCTTGCCGAGGAAGTCGACGACACCCTTGACGGCCGAGGTGTCGCTCGGGGCGACGATGTCGACGATCGCGGAGAGCAGCATCAGGATCACCGGCAGCAGGATGCTGAACAGCGTCGCGCCGAAGCTGGGGCGTGTGCGCGCCTGGACCGCTGCGGTGTCACCGGGCTGTGCGGCGTCCTCCGCGGTCTCGAACAGCGCCGGCACCGGCACGTTCACCCAGCGGGCGGCGACGCGGCCGAAGAGTGGGCCGGCGATGATCACGGTCGGGATCGCGATGAGCACGCCGAACGCGAGCGTGAGGCCGAGGTTCGCGCCGAGCAGGCCGATCGCGGCGAGCGGGCCGGGGTGCGGCGGCACGAGGCCGTGCATGGCCGACAGGCCCGCGAGCGTCGGGATGGCGATCTTCATCAGGGAGACGCCCGAACGGCGCGCGACCAGGATGATCACGGGCACCAGCAGCACCAGACCGACCTCGAAGAACATCGGCAGCCCGATCAGCGCGCCCACCAGGCCCATCACCCAGGGCAGGGCCGCCGCGCTGGCCTTGGAGATGAGGGTGTCCACCACCCGGTCCGCCCCGCCGGAGTCGGCGAGCAGCTTGCCGTAGATCGCACCGAGGGCGATCAGCACGCCGACGCCGCCGGCAGTGGATCCGAATCCGTTGGAGAAGCTCGTGACGGTCTGCGTCGCCGACATGCCGGCGACGAGCCCGGTGACGATCGAGCCGATCACGAGGGAGAGGAAGGGGTGCAGCTTGACCCAGGTGATGAGCACCACGATGGTCGCGATGCCGATGAGCGCGGCGAGGATCAGCACCCACTCCGGGGCTGTCGTCGTCGGCGGCACGGGATCGGCGGCCGGCAGGAGCGTTCCGGGAACGGCGGCGAGAAGGTCCGAGGACATGGCCATGAGCTTCCTTGGTCTGGCGGATAGAGATTTCGCCTCAGCATAGGCGATAAGTAGGACTTAATCAAACCACAAGTACGAATAAGCCCATCTAAAGAGCATCGATAGATCCTTTTGCCAGGCTATCGCCATAATGGGATCCATGGCAGAGGGGACCCGAGAGGCCGCGTCCGCGCAGCATCACCGGCTGCTGGACACGATCGGAAGGCGCATCGTGGAGGGCGAGCTCGCGCCCGGCGCCCGGCTGCTCACCGCCGACGTGGCGGCCGAGCTCGGCGCCTCCCGCTCCGCGATGCGCGAGGTGGTGCGCGTGCTCGAGACGATGGGCATGGTCGAGGTGCGCCGCCGGGCCGGGGTGGAGGTGCTGCCCGCCGAGCGCTGGAGTCCCTACGCTCCGGAGGTGATCCGCTGGCGTCTGGACGGATCCGACCGGCTCCGCACCCTGCATGAGCTCAGCCAGCTGCGCTCCGCCATCGAGCCGCTCGCGGCCCGTCTCGCCGCGGGGCAGGCCGACACCACCCAGCGCGCCGCACTCGTGAAGGCCGTGCTCGGCATGGTCGAGCACGGCGATCGGGCCGATGAGCCCACATACCTGCAGCACGACATCGACTTCCATGCGGCGGTGCTGCGCGGCTCGGGCAACCCCTACCTCGCCGGCCTCGCCGACGTGGTCGCCGCGCTGCTGCACGGACGCACCGCGCACGCGCTCATGCCGCGGCGCGCCGACGAGACCGCCCTGCGCCTGCACCAGGACGTCGCGGCCGCGATCACGTCACGCGACGCCGAGGCCGCGGCGTCCGCGATGGCTGCGATCGTGACCGAGGCCGACGACGCCGTGGAGGCGATGGCGAACCCCGAACCCTGAGACGCGGCCGCTGAGCCTGTCGAAGCGCCCGCCGAGCCTTGAGATCGGTCGCCGACCCTTGAGATCGGCCGCCGAGCCTGTCGAAGCGCCCGCCGAGCCTTGAGATCGGTCGCTGAGCCTGTCGAAGCGCCCGAATCCGCGACCCGCCCTTCGACGAGCTCAGGGACCGGACCTTCATCCCGCTGATAGCCGCCGGACAGCGCCCGCCAACGGCCGGCGCGCATACTCGAGGCATGGCGAAGGCGGACAGCGGGGCAGGGCGCGGGACGCGGGCTCCCAGCCTGCTGCCCCGGCTGCTCGCCGCCTCCGTGCGGGGCGTGCGTCGGGTGCGCCGTCCCGCGACGCCGACCGCGCCCGCCTTCGACCTGGCGTACGTGCGCACCGGACCGCGCTCCTCCGAGCCGATCGTGGTGGTGCCCGGCGGCCCCGGACTCGGATCCGTGCTCCCCTACCGACGCTTCCGGCGCCGGGCCGCAGCCCTCGGACTCGACGTCATCATGATGGAGCACCGCGGAGTGGGGTTGTCCCGCGCCGACGCCGACGGGCGCAGCCTGCCGCTGTCGGCGATGCGCATGGTCGACGTGATCGACGACCTCGCCGCCGTGCTGGATGCGGAGGGCGAGCGCCGCGCCTACATCTCCGGCTCCTCGTACGGCAGCTACGTCGCAGCCGGGTTCGGCGCGCGCCACCCCGAGCGCGTGGCCGGGATGCTGCTGGATTCCGCGCTGCAGTCGGTCGCGGATCGCGATGCCGAGCGCGCGATGATCCGCGGGCTGTTCGTCGACGGCGACACCCGGATCGCCGCCTCCGTGCGCACGCTGCTGGACGAGGGATCGGATCCGCGGATCCTGCTCGGCGTGCTGCGCGCGGCCTATGAGCTGGGCGGCGAGGAGCTGCTCGAGCCGCTGCTGCGACAGCGTCTGCAGGGCGCGCGGCGCACCGATCGGCGCGGACGCCCGGGTCGCGGCTCCCACCGGCACGGATCGGTGTGGTCGGCGCTGGAGACGTACGTCGACAAGGCCGAGTCCGAGGCGCACGTGCCGGGGTTCTACGAGTTCGATCTGGTCGGGGCGATCGCATTCCGGGAACTGGGATTCGGACCGGATCCGGACGGTTCCGCCCTCGATCCCTCCCTCACCTATGCGCCGGTCGCCGACCGGTTCCCGCGGTTCGCCGGCGAGCCCTTCGACCTCACCGCCGCGGCGGCGGACTTCGAGTGGCCCACCGTGCTGCTGACCGGGTCCCGCGACCTGCGCACGCCGGCCGCGGTGGCGCAGCGCGTGGCCGAGGCCGCACCCGACACGGTGCTCGTCGAGATCGAGAACGGGCACAGCGCCCTCGAGTCGCATCCGCTCGCCCTCCTGCACGCGCTGCAGCGGCTGAGCCGCGGCGAGCAGCGGCGCCTCCCCGCCGAGAGCGCGATGATGAACGCGCTCCCCCGGCGCGGACTGGTGGCCGGCCTGCCCCGGCTGCTCACCGCGGGCACGCGCTGGGAGGCGGCATTGCGATCGTGAGGCCGCACGGCGGCGCCTCCACGGTCGGGCGCCCGCGATGGCGTCCGACTGGAATGGATCCCTGATCCATTCGGTTGCATGCACCGTGACCTCCTCCCGCTCCGACCTGCTCGCCGCCGACACCGCGATGGGCGCCGTGACCCTGCTCGTCGCCGACCTCGACGCGATGACCAGGTACTACCGCGACGCCGCGACGCTGCGGGTGCTGTCGGCCGAGGGCGACCGCGTGGCGCTGGGCCGCGGGACGACGCCGGTGGTGATCCTGCAGCACAGCCCCGAGCTGCGGCATGCCGCGCCGCGTGCGGCCGGGCTGTTCCACACCGCGATCCTGTTCGAGACGCAGGCCGCCCTCGCCGCCGCGCTGTACTCGGTCGCCCGGCTTGCCCCGGACACCTTCACCGGCAGCGCGGATCATCTGGTCAGCCAGGCGTTCTACTTCACGGATCCCGAGGGCAACGGCGTCGAGCTGTACTGGGACCGCGCTCGCACCCAGTGGAGCTGGGCGCACGGGCGGATCGAGATGGACACGCTGTACCTGGATCCGAACGCATTCCTCGAGCAGCACCTCACCGAGTCCGCCGCCGCGGACCCGGTGATCGGCGGTGCCGTCGTCGGCCATGTGCACCTCTCGGTCGGCGATGTGTCCTCCGCCCGGGAGTTCTACGTGCAGCGGCTGGGGTTCGAGACCACGGCCGAGCTCGGCGGATCGGCGCTGTTCGTGAGCGCCGGGGGCTACCACCACCACATGGCCATGAACACGTGGAACAGCGCGGGCGCCGGCCGGCGCTCCCCCGCGCTGGGCCTCGGACGCGTCGACATCGTGCTGCCCACCGCGGACGACCTCGGATCCGTCGCGGAGCGCATGACGCACTTCGGCGTCGCCGTGCGCGACGACGGCCGCACGCTCGCCTTCGAGGACCCCTGGGCGAACGCGATCCGCCTCACGACCGCGGGCTGAGCGGCGTCCCGATCATCGCTGAAGCGGCCCCGATCCTGCGCAGGAGCGATACCCGGATCGTCGCAAGAGTGATATTCGAATCGTCGCAAGAATGATACTCGGATCGTCGCAAGAGCGATATTCAAACGCCAAACGCGACCGGCACCGCACCTGGCCACAACCCCATGCAACCGGCATCGAACTCGACGGTCGAACAGCCGACGATCTCCCTGGACGTCTGTGTATCGGCCTGCGGGCCGCTGCGAACCGAGTCCCGTGCCGAAGCGAACACGTCGCTGAACGTGATCACCGCCGGAAGCACCAGCTACACGCGCCCCGACGGCGTCAACGTGATCGCGCTCGGCCACCTCACCTGGCGGACACCGCTCGGGGTGGACCGCTCCTGACAGCGCCTCAGCCGATCCGCACCGCGCTCACCGCACCCTCGGGCCAGGTCACCTCGAGGATCGCCTCGCCGGAGTCGGTGATGACCGCCCGCGCCTGCCCGCGGCGGCCTCCTGCAGGAACCGCCGGACCCACGAGGGGCCCGGCGGTTCCGCGTGCACACAGGGCTGCTACTTGCGGAAGACGTCGGTCCCGAACGAGGCGAGGCCGGCCGCACCGGCGAAGCCGAGGTGGCCCTTGCCGTCCGATCCGCCGGTGGTGATGCCGAGGATGTCCTCATAGCTGCGCAGCGCCGCGTAGTGGTTGTACGGCGTGGGGTTCACGCTGCCGGCCTGGATCCATTTCGGGTTCAGCAGCACCGCACCGACGCGGCCTCCGCCCGGGTACTGTCCGGCGTGGGTCGGGGCGGGCAGGGTGCCGAACAGGCTCGCGAGCGGCGGGTAGCCCGGGTTGGCGTTGTCGGGGCCGGGCTGCTCGTTGTTGCTCGCCGAGGCGTCGGACGCGCTGGCCTCGTCGAACGTGACGACGACGAGCATCTGGCCCGAGGTGTAGGCGGGCGAGTTCAGGATCAGCGGCATCCAGTGCTTGAGCCACAGGTCGGCGCCGACGAGACCGCCGGCGTGCCCGCCTTCGGTGTTGGTGCCCGCGCAGGTCGCGTCGTGACCGTCGTTGCACACGTTCGGCGTGACGAACGCGAAGGCCGGGGTGGTGCGCGCCTGCGCGAGGTCCTGGGCGAGGTGCCCGCTGAACCGGTCGCCGGCGGCGGAGGTCTGCACCGTGCCGAGCGGGACGACGTGCTGGGCGCACGAGGCCTGGTCGTCGGTCACGGAGTGGAAGAACAGGAACGGCACGTGACGGATCGCGTACTGGTCGGTCGCCGTCGCATGGTTCGGGAAGGTGCCGTCGACGGCCGGGCGGGCGCAGTCGGTGCCGCCCAGCGGGTCGGCGGTGCCGAAGTCACGGGCCGGGTCGTTGCCCATGTCCTCGGCGTACTGGCGCCAGGAGAGCTGCTGGTTGTGGCTGTAGCCGCTGCCGAGCGCCTCGAGCTGGTCGCCGATCGTCTGCACGGACGCCGGGTAGACGCAGCCGCTGCCGTCGACCTGGCCGGGATAGGTCGCCTGGTCGGGGTCGAGCGTGCCGGGCGTCACGTCGGTGTAGGTCGACGCGAACGTGGTCGTGTTCGTGATGCAGTCGTTGCCCGAGACCTTGTTCGGCGCCTGGCCAGAGATCTGCGCGAGGTAGTTGTCCGTGCTGAAGTGGCCGGTCGCGTAGTAGTTCGTGAGCAGCTGCCCCTGCGGGACGAGGACCTTGTTGAGGTAGGTCGCGGGCGACGACGGGCCGAACGAGTCGTCGAAGTCCTCGTTCTCGAGGTCGATGACCAGGACGTGCTTGATCGCGCCGGCCGGGACCGGCGAGGAGGAGGCAGCCGTGGCGGCGCTCGGCAGGCCGAGCAGGGCGACGGCGCTCACCGCGGCGACCGTCGCCGCGAGAGCCGGAAGTTTCAGGCGCATGAATGCTCCAAGGGGAGAGGGAGGATTTCGGGCGTCGCGATCGTGTCAGATCCGCCTGAACCGCACGTGACGTCTCCGTATCCGCCGGGTGACGCCGTGCAGGATCCGTCGGGACATGCCCTGCGGAGGGGCGGAGGGGATCATCGGGCTGGACGCGCGTCCGCCACCGGCGCATGCTGGACGCATGACCGCTTTCCAGACCACGCACGCGTTCAGCGGGTTCAGCGTCGACGACGTCGACGCGGCCCGCGCCTTCTACGGCGAGGCCCTCGGCATGGAGGTCTCGACCAACCCGATGGGCTTCCTCGACATCCGTCTGCCGCAGGGCGGATCCATCCTCGTGTACGCCAAGCCGGACCACACCCCGGCGGCCTTCACGATCCTGAACTTCCCCGTCGACGACGTCGAGGCGGCCGTCGACGATCTCAACTCCCGCGGCGTCGTGACGAAGATCTACACGGATCCGGACTTCGGAACCGACGACAAGGGGATCGCACACGGCGGTCCGGGCCGCGGCCCGGACATCGCCTGGTTCACCGACCCGGCGGGCAACGTGCTGTCCGTGCTGGCCGCGGGCTGAGCGGGCGTCCCATGAGACAGGCGACGCTCGGCACGCTCACGGTGGGCCGCATCGGCCTCGGCTGCATGGGGATGAGCGCGTTCTACTCGGGCGCCGGCATGGATGAGACCTCGTCGATCCGCACGATCCATCGGGCGATCGATCTCGGCGTGACCCTGATCGACACCGCCGAGATGTACGGCCCGTTCACCAACGAGGAGCTCGTCGGCCAGGCGGTCGGGCGGCACCGCGACGAGGTCGTGCTCGCGACGAAGTTCGGCGTGCACGTGGGCGGCCGCGGCGACCGGGTCTACGACGGCACACCGGAGAACGTGCGCCGATCGGTCGACGGCTCGCTGCATCGTCTGGGCACCGACCACATCGACCTGTACTACCAGCACCGGATGGATCCGGCCGCGCCGATCGAGGAGACCGTCGGAGCGCTGGCGGAGCTGGTCGCGGCGGGGAAGATCCTGCACTACGGCCTCTCCGAGGCAGGCGAGGAGACGCTGCGCCGCGCACATGCGGTGCACCCCGTGACCGCGCTGCAGACCGAGTACTCGCTGTGGACGAGGGACGACGCCGAGCGCATGCTCCCCGTGCTGCGCGAGCTGGGCATCGGGCTCGTGCCCTACTCGCCGCTCGGGCGGGGCTTCCTGACCGGCGCGATACGCTCGACCGACACCTTGGACGCGAAGGACTTCCGCCGTCACAACCCGCGCTTCGCCGCTGGGAACCTGGAGGCGAATCTGCGGATCGTCGACGCGGTGCAGGCCGTCGCGTCGCAGCTCGGCGCGACACCCGCCCAGGTCGCCCTGGCCTGGGTAGTCGCGCAGGGCGACGACATCGCCCCGATCCCCGGCACGAAGCACGTCCCGCGGCTCGAGGAGAACGTCGCCGCGGACGCGCTCGTCCTCAGCCCCGAGCAGCTCGCGACCTTGGACGCGCTGCCGCCGGCCGCCGGCGACCGCTACGCCGACATGTCGAGCATCGGCCGCTGACCCGGCCACCCCGATTCTCGGGCATCGTGTCGGAGGAGAGCCCGCCTCCGACCGGCGCGACCCTAGCCGGCCGCCTTCGGCGCGCGGCCGACCTCGCTCGCACGGTAGACGGCGTCGATCGCGGCCATGTTCCCGACGTAGTCCGTCCCTTCGGTGGGCAGTGGCGCCCCGGTCCGCAGCGCGTGGATGACGGCCGCGAGCTGATGGTCGTAGGTGTCGAGGCCGGCCACCGTCGACCGCGTGACGACGCCGTTCCGCTCGACCTCGATCGTGTGGCCCTGCACGGGGAACACCATGTTCTGCACGCGCACGACCCCGTCGGAACAGCGCACTTCGATGCGGGACTCGAGAGCCACGTCGGGCTCCATGCTCGCGGACAGCCGGGCGCTTACATCGCCCGCGAACGAGAGCGATGCTTCGATCGACACGTCGGCGCCGAGCGGATTCAGCGCGGCCTGGGCCGAGACGACCTCCGGCTCGCCGAAAAGGCTCCGCAGCCAGTGCAGCGGATAGCAGCCGAGGTCCATCAGGGCGCCGCCGCCCAGCTCGGGAGCGTGCCGGATCGACCGCGGATCGAAGGGATTCGCACCGGTGAAGGTGGCCGAAGCCGCGAGCGGCGTGCCCAGCGCACCCGACGCCACGAACGCCCGGAGCCACTCCTGCAGCGGGTGGTAGTGGTCGTGGAACGCCTCGACGGCCCGGCGCCCGGTGCGCTCGGCGGCCGCGAAGACATCTCGAGCCTGCGCTGCGTCCATGGTCATGGGCTTCTCGCACAGCACGTCCCGGCCCGCTTCGAGCGCCGCGATGGTCCAGCGCGCGTGCTCCGAAGGCGGGAGCGCCACGTAGACCAGGTCGAGGGACGGATCGGCCAGCAGCTCCTCATACCGCTCGTACGCGGTCGGGATCCCGTGCCGGGCTGCGAAGCCGGCGGCGTCGTGCCGTGACGCGACCGCCGCGATCTCGGCGTCGTCGCGGCGGCGTGCCGGCGCGACGATCGCGCGCGGTGCGATGCCTGCGGCTCCCAGCACGCCGATCCGCAGCGTCCGCCCGACTGCGCCCGATGTTCCCGCCGTGCTCATCCGAGCCAGTTCCGGGAAGACGGCACCAGCTCGTCCAGGTGCGCCCACAGCGCCTCGGGGATGTCCCACGCGGCGTAGCCGAGCGTCTGCTCGACCCGCTCGGGGGAGGAGACGCCCACCACCGTCGAGTCGATCAGCGGGGAGCGCAGGGAGAACTGCAGGGCCGCGGCCGGCAGCGGCACCCCGTGCGCCGCGCAGGCCTCCGCCATCGCCCGCACCGCGTCGGCGAGCTCGCCGGCGCGTTCTCGGTAGCCGTAGTTCGACTGCACGTCGGGGCCTTTGGCGAGCATGCCGCCGCCGTATGGCGCCGCGTTCACGACTCCGATCCCGTGCCGGCGGGCGAAGCCGAAGAGCTCCTGAGCCGAGCGGTCGACCAGTGTGTAGCGGTTGTGGTTCAGCACCACGTCGAAGACCCCGGTCTCGAGGTACCCGCGCATCAGCCCGACCGGGCCGCCGGCGACGCCGATGTGATCGACGAGGCCGCGGTCGCGCAGCGCCACCAGCGCGTCCACGGGGCCGCCCGCTGCCACGGCGTCCTCGAACGGGATCCGCTCGGGGTCGTGCAGGTACAGCAGCGGCACACGCTCCACTCCGAGCCGCTCGAGGCTCTCGGTGTACGAGGCGAGCACGCGCTCGCCGGAGAAGTCGCCGGTCACGGGGTCGGGGTCGACCTTGGTCGCGAGCACGACGCCGTCCGGGAGGCCGCCGCGCTCGGCGATCGCGGTGCCGATCCGCCGCTCCGCCTCGCCGTCGTCTCCGTAGCCGTTCGACGTGTCGATGAAGCGGATGTCGCTGTCGAACACCGCCGCCACCGTGGCGACCGCCCGCTCGGTGGTCACCGCGTAGCCGTAGAGCTGCGGCATGCTCGCCAACGGGCTGGTGCCCATGCAGAGCTCCGTCACCTCCAGCCCGGTCGTGCCCAGCCGGCGCGTCGACACCGTCACGATGCGGCTTCCTGGCGCACGGGCGCACGATCGGCGAACGACTGGCGCGCCGCGCGGTAGGCGCCGACGACGCGATCGAGGATCTCTTCCGTGGCCGGGTCACCGGTTGCGAGACCCGGGTGGGCCGACCGCCACTGCATCATCCGGCGCACCGCTCGCTCGAACGTGAGCTTCGGCGCGAACCCGGGGACGAACCGGCGGATCTTGGAGGTGTCGAACACCGCGGAGTGACCGAGGTCGCCCACGAACTCGCCCGACCAGAACCACTCGGGGGCGACCACCGGGAAGAGTTCGCTCGCGACGTGGACCAGCCGCGCCTCGACGCCGAGCCCCGCCGCGAACAGGCCGTAGATCTGGTCCCAGGTCAGGACGTCGTCCCCGGTGATGTGAAAGGTCTCCCCCACCGCACGCTCGCTGCCGAGAAGACCGACCAGTCCCTGGGCGAAGTCCTCGGCGTGGGTCAGCGTCCACAGCGAGGTCCCGTCGCCGTGCACGGGGATCTCGGCTCCCCGGGCGATCCGGTCGATCACGGTCCAGCCGCCGGGCAACGGCGGATTGGCGTCGTCGTACGTGTGCGACGGCCGCACCACCGTGACCGGAAAGCCATGCTCGCGGTGCGCCTGGGCGAGGGCGAGCTCCGCCCGCCACTTCGCCGTTGCGTAGGGAAGCGGCGGGTTGGGCCCGGTCGGCGTGGACTCGGTGACCGGGATGGTCCGGACCGGCTTGGCGTAGATCGACGCCGAGCTGATGTGCACATACTGCCGCGTGCGGCCCGAGAACAGCTCCACCCAGCGGGCGACGTCGTCCTCGTCGTACGAGAGGAAGTTCACCACCGCGTCCACGGACCGCTCCCCCAGGGCGGCACGGACCGACGCGGAGTCCGAGACGTCCCCGTGCACCTTCTCGACTCCGGCGGGCAGCGCACGGCCGGTGGCGTTCGCACCGCGGGTGAGCACAGTGACGGCCATGCCGCTGGCGGCGGCGAGCCGTACGCAGGAGGCGCTGATCGTGCCCGTCCCGCCCAGGAAGAGCACGCGCAGCGGCGCGCCATCGTGGCTCAGCGGCTGATCCCCGGTCATCGTCCCGCGTACCAATCCTCGAAGCCGTTCTCGACCAGCGAGATCAGCACGTCCTCCGGCCGGATCCCGAGCGGCGCCAGCTTGGCGACCACCGTCTCGAAGAACCGCCGCTTCACAGCGACGGGGTACATGTGCACGGCCGTCACGCGGATGTGCAGCATGCTCCTGCGGTCGACGTCGTTGTAACCGGGGTCGAACTTCAGCTCGTCCGCCCCGTGCGGGCAGAACACCTGGAAGCGGTCGTCGGCGGGGATCCCGAGCGCCTCGATCTGCGCATCGTGGATCGCGTCCCCGATCTCCGCGTGGGAGGTCTCGAACAGTTCGCGCTCGAGGTCGACGTGGATGAGTGGCATTTTCTTCAGACTCCTAGGGTCGGATTCACTTGATGGCGCCGGCCGAGAGGCCGCGCTCGAACATGCCCTGCAGGCACAGATAGGCGACGATCTCCGGGATCGCGGTCAGCACCGCCGAGGCCAGGATCTTGGTCTGGTCGTTGCTGAACTCCCCGACGAAGAACTGCGGCACCAGCGTGATGGTCTGCATGTCCTGCGACTGCAGGAACACCAGGGGCATCAGGTAGTCGTTCCACGCGCCGATCAGGGTGAAGATCAGCACGGCGGCCGCGATCGGCCGGGTGAGCGGCACGATCAGGGCGAAGAAGCCGCGCACGGAGCTGGCGCCGTCGACGCGGGCCGCCTCGAACATCTCGTCCGGGAGGCCGTTGATGAAGTTGCGGGTCAGCAGCACGGCGAACGGGACCTGCAGCGCGGCAAGCGGCAGGATCACCGCGGCGTACGTGTTGAAGAGCCCGAGCGCCTGGGTCGTGACGAACAGGGGCGTCAGCAGCACGACCTCCGGCAGCGTGAGGCATGCCAGCAGCATCCAGAAGTAGACCTCCCGGAAGCGGATGTGCAGCTTCGCGAATCCGTAGGCCGCGAGCATCGTCACCGCATAGACCAGGACGATGACCCCGGCGGAGATGATCGCGCTGTTCAGGAAGAACCGGAAGAACCCGGGCACCGCCAGCACATCGCGGTAGTTGCCCCAGCCGGCACCCGCGAACGAGCCCTGCACCATCGCGACGAGAGGGAAGAGATACGGGAGCACGAGGATCGTGGCCAGCAGTTGCAGCAGGCCCTTGCTCCACCAGCGGCGGACCTCGAACATCAGCGGATGCCCGTCTTCTCGCGGCGTCCTCGCCTGCCCGGTCCGGCCGTCCGCTCGATCCCAGTCCGCTCCCGCCCGACGATCTGCAGCGCGATCGCCATGGTGAGCGCGATCACGAGCAGGATGATCGAGAGGGCCGCGCCGTAGCCGACATGGGCGAGCTGGATCGTCATCTGGTAGATGTACGTGCCGAGGAACTGCGTCGCGTTGTTCGGCCCGGCGACGGTCACCAGCCACGGGATGTCGAAGGTCTTCAGCGCGCCGATCGCGCTCAGGATGCCGAGCGCCAGGGTCGTGCCGCGCAGGCTCGGCCAGATGATGCTCGCGAGTGTGCGGATGTTGCCTGCGCCATCGATCCGCGCCGCCTCGATGAGGGACTGGTCGACCTGGCTCATCGCCGCGTAGTAGAGCACGAAGGTGAGGCCGGTCCACTGCCAGATGGTGATCGCCATGATGACCGGAAGCGCGGTCGACGACTGGCCGATCCACGGCTGGGCGACGAAGCCGAGGCCGATGAAGTGGAGGACCTGGTTCAGCTGGCCGTCCGCGGCGAAGATCTGGCGGAAGACCGGTGCCATGATGGCCGGAGCGAGCACCACGGGCACGAAGATGATCACCTTGTAGAGCACTGCCAGCGTGATCCGCGAGTGCATGATGACCGCGAAAAGGACACCGAGCGCCGTCTGCAGGGTGAAGGTGACGATGAAGAAGACGACGGTGTGCCAGATCGCGCCCCAGAACACCGGATCGCCGGCGATGTTGGCGACGTTGCGAAACCCGACCTGCTCCGGGTCGGGGCTCGCGCCGTCCCAGTTCAGCGTCGAGATGAAGCCGGTGTAGCCGATGCAGTAGTAGATCAGTCCCGCGCTCAGCACGAGTGCCGGCAGGATCCACGGCAGTCCCGGGGCTTGGAGCCGGCGCGCGTGCGGCCGGCTCGTCGAGCCGGCCGCACGACTCGACCGCTCCGGGGTGGAGATGGTCATCCGTTCGCCGCCTTGGCCGCGTCAGCGGCCTGTTGCAGCGTCTTCGCCGCCGCCTCCGGCGTCGCACTGCCGCTGCCCACCGACTGCGCCGCAGCCAGGAAGGCGTTCTCGAGGTCGGCGTTCAGCAAGGCGAATCGGGGCTCATCGATCGAGGTGAGGCTGCTGAGGTAGTCGTTGACCGGCGTGGACTGCTGTGCCTGATCCACGAACTTGATGCTCGAGAAGTCGGGCGCCACTCCCTTCAGCACCGGCGTGGTGTCGAGGCGGTCGGCGACGACCTGCTGCCCCTTGGCGCTGGTCGCCATCCACCTGACGAAAGTCTCGGCCGCCGCGCGGTGTTTCGACGTGGTCGCCACGGCCAGGCCGTAGTCGGCGTCGCCGAACATCTCGCTGGTGTTGCCCTTGCCCGCCACGTCCGGGAAGCGGATCGGCACGATCGGAAACGGCTTGGCGCCAGCGACACCCGCCGCGGAGATCGACTGGGTCATGGCGTTCTGGGTGGCGTACTGCGTGTACCAGCTGCCCATCATCACCATCGCGAACTTGCCGGTCAGGAAGGCATTGTTGATGTCCGGGTACTGTTGCGCGCCGAGCGCGCCCTCCTGCATGATCCCGCTGGTGAACAAGTCCTTCCAGATCGACAGGGTCTGCACGATCTGCGGAGAGTCCCACTTGGCCTCGCCCTTGGAGGCCTTGGTCCAGTAGCCGGGCTCCACCGAGTTGGAGATGGCCTGCAGGGTGTCCTGGTCGAAGCCCTCCTGGGAAGCGCCCTGCGCGAAGCAGCCCTGGCCGTTGCTCTGCAGCGTCTTGCAGACCTGCTTCCACTCGTCGAGCGTCTTCGGCGGCTGGAGGCCGTACTTCTTGAAGATGTCGGTGTTGTACCAGAGCGAGCCGGCGTACGACGAGCCGATCGGCAGCGCGGTGAGCTTGCCCTTGGCCGTGAGTCCGTCGACCGCGATCTTCGCGATCTTCGACTTCCAGGAGCTGCCCAGCGCCTTCTCGACGGTCGGCGCCAGGTCTTCGGCGTAGCTGCCGAACTGCTGCACATAGGCTCCGGGCTGCAGGTCGAACACGTCCGGCCCGCTGTGAGAGGCGAGCGCCGGGCGCATCGCCGCTTGGTAGTCCGAGATCCCGATCAGTTTGAAGTCGACCTTGATGTCCGGGTACTCCTTGTTGAACGCGGTGATGAACTCCTTCGCCTCGTCGGTGTTCGTCGGAGTCCAGCCCCACCAGTTGATCGTCCCGCTCGTCGCCGATCCCGCCTCGCCCGAGCCCGAGCCCGAACACGCGGCGAGCCCGAGGCCCGCCAGACCGGCCACCGTCAGGGCGGCGATCGATCGCAGCGCCCTCTTCGATGTGAATGTGAATCGCATGTCAGTCCTCTTACGTCGCGGACACGGCAGCGTGTCCGGGTGAGCGCCGGATCGGTGAACCCGGCGTGGCCGAAGTCCGACGAGGCCGGCGACCTCTTCGTCTTCGCGAGGCCCGTCCGCCGGACGCGCCACGACACTGAGGTGAATCTAAACTCCGGCGTAAACGCTAGTCAAGTTTTACTTGAAATTTGGAAATGTTTCGTTGATGGAGTGCGCGGAACAGACCGAGAGCCGCCGGTGGCACCGCGTCAGGGCCGAGGTGCGGCCGTGCTCTCGCGCACGACGAGGGAGGTCGCCATGTCGACCCGGCTGAACGCCAGCTCCGGCTCGTCGCGCAGCCGCGTCACGAGGTGGGTCGCCTGCTCGGCCATCTCGGCCAGCGGCACCCGCACCGTGGTGAGCGGCGGCCCCGCCCACTCGGCGATCGACAGGTCGTCGTAGCCCACGACGGAGAGATCCTCCGGCACGCGGAGGCCGAGCACGCGCGCCGCCTCGTAGACGCCGAGTGCCTGGATGTCGCTGGAGGCGAAGATCGCCGTCGGCGCGTCGGCCGACGACAGCAGTGCGCGCGCCTCGATGAAGCCGTCCTGGCGGTGGAACGCGCCCGGCCGGATGTACTCCGGCCGCACTCGGAGCCTCGCGGCGTCGAGCGCCGCACGGTAGCCGGACAGGCGTGCCGTGGAGGCCATCATGCTGTCCGGGCCTGTGATGATGGCGATGCGCTCATGCCCGAGGGCGATCAGGTGCTGCGTCGCCTGGAACGCGCCGTTCCAGTCCGCCGAGCCGATCGACGGGGCGTCCGATGCCGGCGCCCCATACGGGTCGATCATCACGATCGGGATCGCCCGGCTGCGCAGCCGGGCCTTGTCCTTCTCCGGGAGCAGCGCCGCCACCAGGATGATCCCCAGCGGCTGCCTCCGCAGCACCCCGTCCACCCAGCCGGCGCCCGGCAGGTGCGAGTCCTGGGCCGCCGAGACCACCATGCCGATGCCGCGCTCGCTCGCGACCCGCTCGATGCCGGCGATCGCCGCACCGCCGAACGGGCTGTCGATCTCGAAGCACAGCACGTCGATCAGCGGCGCTTCGCTCTGCGCGCTCAGCCGCCGGTTGTAGTTGCGCTGATCGAGCAGGGACTCGATACGCCTGCGGGTCTCGTCGGAGACGCCGACGCGCCCGTTCAGGACTTTCGAGACCGTCGCGACCGAGACGTTGGCGAGCGCGGCGACCTCCGAGAGCGTGGCGCGGCTTGCGGGTGTGGCGACAGCGTCCTCCATGGGCCTCACGCTGGCCGCGCCGCGCGCCCGGCCGGCGCTGCGGGACGGTTGACGAGGTGCGGATGTGCTCATAGTCTGGCGATTCAGATCGTTGTTTTCTTCACGTCGAAGAAACCTTACAAGCATTGACTGTCGAAAGGCCGCGAGAGGCGGATCCATCAGCAACCGCGGCTCGATCGGCGCACAGAGACCGGGGCGACCTGATTCCGCCTGAGCTCCTTCATCCCGCCGGCCTCGCCCGCCTGCTGCTCTGGCTTGCGCCGACGACTCGCGTAGACGACAGCCCGGACCTGGGTGATGGAGAGGATGGCAATGAAGGCGGAACAGCTGACACCGCCGGTCACGTGGCATGGAGAGGGGCCGTTCTGGGACGAGGCCGGGCAGCGCCTGCTGATCGTCGATATGCTCGCCGGCGCCGTCGTCGACCTCGCGTCCTTCGCGAATCCGCGGCGCTATCAGGTGGGCAGTCCTGTCGCCGCCGTCATCCGCCGCCGGAGGCAGGGCGGGTTCATCGTGGCGACCGAGCACGACGTCGCCCTCTTCGACGACGACTTCGCCCTGGTGCGGAGGCTCCCCGCCCTGGTCGACGACCCGGCCATCCGGCTCAACGAGGGCAGCTGCGATCACGCCGGCCGGTTCCACATCGGCTCGATGGCCTACGACACGACCCCCGGTGCCGCCGCCGTCTACCGGCTCGACCCAGACGGCTCGACGCGGACCGTGCTGACCGGGGTCACCATCTCGAACGGCCTGCAGTGGAGCCTGGACGGCTCGCTCGCGTACTACATCGACACCCCCACCCGGCGCATCGACGTCTTCGACGTGGACCAGGTCGACGGCTCTTTCCATGACCGGCGCCCGTTCGTCCGGCTCGACGACGACGTCGCCGGCTCCCCGGACGGTATGACGATCGACGCCGAGGGCGGCCTCTGGGTGGCGCTCTGGGGCGGCGGCGCGCTGCGTCGGTTCGACGCCTCCGGCGCGTTGACGGAGGTGATCGAGGTGCCCGGCGTCAGTCACACCAGCGCCGCCGCGTTCGGCGGCGCCGACCTCGACACGCTCTACATCACCTCCTCCCGACAGCACCTGCCGGACGGCGCGGAGCCGGAGGCCGGCGCCGTCTTCGGTGTGCGCCCGGGAGTGCGTGGCACCCTGCTGCCGGCCTACGCCGGCTGATCGCGCACGCGGGGTCCCCGCCGACCAGCCTTGGTGCATGCAGGCCGACGGCTCGCGCGCCTCAGACGTGCCCGCCCGGGGGTGGGACGCCCTGCCGATCCTGCTCGGAGACCAGCTGGTCGCGCAGGCTCTCGCGCACGGCGCACTGCTCGAACGCGAACGAGTCGGCGAGCGCGTCGAGCTCCGCGTCGGTCAGGCCGCGGAACAGCTCCGCGTACTGGTCGGCGAGCGGCTGCGCGAACAGAAGGTTGTTCAGCACGGTCGCCACGGTGTCGAAGCGGCCCCAGGGATACGGCCTCCAGTCCGGGAACTCGCGTGCCATGAGCTCCTGCACCGCCTCGCTGACCGGGCGCACCCCCTCGCCGCCGAGACGGTCGCTCCCCCACTGGTCGGCGGCCAGCCGGTTCTTCTTGGTGACGAAGGCGTCGAAACGGCGGCGGTACGGGGAGTCCGCGGTCACCTCCACCAGTCCCTGCCTGCCGAGATCCTTGTACATCCAACTCGTCCAGCTGACGTCGAACTCCCGATACAGCTCGAGCTGGTCGGCGAGGAGCTGCCGGCGCATCGCGTCCGTGCGCTCGTCGCCCGTGTAGATCGGTGCGAACTCGCCGACCATGATCGGCGTTCCGGTGCGCCGGGCGTACTCGGAGCGCTGCAGGAACTTCTCCCGGGCGTAGGCGGCGTCGATGTACGTGCCGTCGGTGTACCCGGGGTAGTCGCCGCCGCGCCCGAGGCCCGCCGCAACATAGTCATGCAGCGAGTAGACGACGTTCGGCCACGGCTCGTCGTCGAACATGTCGAACTCCGTGGAGTAGGTGTTGCCGTCCAGGAAGATCGTGTGATCGGGATCGATCGCCCGGACCGCCTCGTACAGCCGACGATAGAGAGGCCCGACGACCGAGCGCGACTCGTCGGCCGGCTCGTTCATGAGGTTGTAGCCTGCGACCCAGGTGTTGTCCTTGTAGTGCTCGGCGATGGCCTGCCAGATCCCCACCACGCGGTCCTGGAAGTGCGGGTGCTGCCACAGGTGCGGTTCATGGGTCGAGTTGTCCGAATGCCAGTGGTGGTTCTGGCTGCCGGGGAGGGCATGCAGATCGATGATCGAGGAGATCCCATGCCGCCCGGATGCCTCGATCGCACGGTCGAGGTGGTCGAAGGCCGTCGGCAGGATGGTGAACGGGTCGGCGTCGGACTCGAAATGTCGATAGTTGACCGGGATGCGGATGATCGTCATGCCGAGCGAGCCGAGAAAGGCCGCATCCGCCTCGCCGTAGAAGGCGTCCAGCAGACGCTCGAAGAAATGGCCGGCGCGGTCCGCACCGAGGACGCCGGCGACCCGGCTGCGCATGAGCGTCTCGTTGGCCGCGTACCCGGTGATGAAGTTCTCCATGTTGAGCCAGCCGCCCACGCACACGCCGGTGAAGCGGATCGGGCGCCCCCATCCATCCAGGAATCCGGTTCCCTCGGTACGCACGAATCCCGGCGGACGTCCGTCGCTCATTCTGCCGACCTCACCGTCTGATGACTTCATGGTCCTGATGACTTCATAGTCGTTGTCGCGAAAGTTTTCTGCATACTCACGACTTGTTTCGTTGCCCTCTCAGGGTATGGACGGCGGGAAGACGTGTCAAGTGCGCCCGCGTCCCCCGGGGCGCACTGTCGACGCCCTGCCGCGGGCTGCCGGCGACCGCGACGCCGACATGCCGGGCATCGGCCGCTGCCCGGTCGTGCCGCACCGCTCAGCCGGCGAAGCGGCGCTGCACCTCGGCGTACGGCAGAGCGCCGTCCAGGAAGCCGAGAGTGCCGGACTCGATCAGCTCCCGCCCGGCATGCTCCAGGGCGGTGAGGGCCGCACGGGCGAGGCTGCCGCCCAGGCTCACCCGCTTCACGCCGAGCGCGAAGAGCTCGGGCACGGGGATGACGTGAGCGGCGAGGCCGGCCACGATGTTCAACGGCACCGGGATCTCCGCGACGAGGCGGCGAATGGTCTCCTCGTCGTTCACGCCCGGCACGAACACGCAGTCGGCGCCGGCCTCGACGTAGCGCTGCGCCCGCGTGACGGTCTCGGCGAACGGGTCGGCGGCCCCCGGGACGAAGTACGCGTCGGTGCGCGCGTTGAGCACGAACGTCCCCCGGGGCGCCGCAGCGCGCGCGGCGGCGATCCGCAGGGTCGCCTCCTCGATGTCGAAGAGCTCGCCGCCCGCAGTGTCTTCGAGGTTCCCGCCGACGACGCCGGCCTCGGTCGCGCGCAGCACCGTGCGCGCGACGTCCTGCGGATCGTCTCCGTAGCCAGACTCGAGATCCGCGGTCACGGGCACATCGACCGCGGCGGCGATCGCCGCGATCTTCTCGAGCATCGTGTCGAGATCCAGAGCGCCGCCGTCCGGCACTCCGAGCGACCACGCGATGCCGGCGCTGGTCGTCGCGATCGCCGGGAATCCGAGTCGGGCGAGGATGCGCGCGGACCCCGGATCCCAGGCGTTCGGCAGCACGAAGCCGGAGCCATGATGCAGGGCGAGGAAGTCGGATGCGCGGTCGGCGCTCACGGCGTCACCTCCGGGGTGCGGTTGCTCCTCCGTGCCTACTCCGTCCCGTCCTGCCCGTCAAGGCGCGCCCGCCGCTTCACGCGACCACGCGGAATGCCCGGCCGGAACGGATCCGGCCGGGCATCGTGGCGTCGCCGATGCTCACCGCCTTGCCCCGGGTCCCGCAGGCCCGGGGCACGGCGGTGAGGGCGGGACTCAGAAGCTGAACGTGTCGATGTTGCTCTTGTCGAACACGAACGGGTCCCCGAGGAGAACCGTGCCGTTCGCGCCGACCTTGAACTCGCCGAGCTTGCCGGCCTTGAAGGAGTCGCCCTCCTTGCCGGTGATGTCGCCCGAGATCAGCGCCTGGGCGGCGTACGCGGCCAGGTAGCCCAGGTCCTCCGGGTTCCACAGCGCGAACGAGGTGACGGTGCCGTCCTTGACGTACTCGCGCATCTGGTTCGGGGTGCCGAGGCCGGTCAGCGCGACCTTGCCCTTGTACGCCGAGGTGGACAGGTAGCGGGCGGCCGCGGCGACGCCGACCGTCGTGGGCGAGATGATGCCCTTCAGGTTCGGGTGCGACTGCAGCAGAGCCGCGGTCTTGTCGAAGGAGGTCTGGTCGTCGTCGTTGCCGTAGACCACGTCGACGAGCTTCACGTTCGGGTGGTCGGAGGCGAGCAGCGCCTTCATCTTGTCGATCCAGGCGTTCTGGTTCGTGGCGTTCGCCGCGGCGGAGAGCACCGCCACCTCGCCGGAGTCGCCGATCTGCTTGGTGATCAGGTCGACCTGCACCTTGGCGATGCCGTCGGCCGTCGCCTGGTTGATGAACAGGTCGCGGCAGTCCGTGTTGGTGTCGGAGTCGAAGGTGACGACCTTGACGCCGGCCTTGCGGGCCTGGTTCAGCGAGTCGCAGATCGCCTTCGGGTCGTTGGCCGAGACCACCAGCGCGCCGACGCCCTGCTGCGTCGCGGTGTTGATGTAGCTGACCTGGGCGTCCGGCGAGGCCTGCGCAGGGCCGACCTGGTTGAACGTGCCCTTGAACTCCTCGACCGCGGCTTTGCCGCCCTTCGCGGAGGTGTCGAAGTACGGGTTGCCGAGGTTCTTCGGCAGGAACGTCACGGCGAGGTTGCCGGACTTGCCGGATCCGCCCGTGGCCGTCCCGGCGCCCGTGCCGGTGTCGGCGCAGCCGGTCAGGGCGAGCGCGGCTGCGACCGCCACGGCGGCGACGGCGCCGACCCGCTTGCGTGAAAACTTCATTGTCGTTCCTTTCATCGGGTGTTGCGGAGCCGCGAGCGCGTCGCTGCGGCGGTCGAGGTCGCTCAGCCCGCGGATGCGGGTGCGACGGACGAAGGCGCGGACCGGGGCCTGCGGCGCCGGGACTGCAGCCAGTTGAGGACGCTCGCGGCGACCACGGACAGGATCAGCAGCACGCCGGTGATGATGTTGATCACGTCGCTGGTGACGTTCGCGAGCCGCAGTGCGCTGGAGAGGGATCCGATCAGCAGCACGGCCGCGATCACGCCGTACAGCTGACCGCGTCCGCCGAACACCGACACCCCGCCCAGCACGACGGCCGCGATCACCTGCAGCTCGAGCCCGGTGGCGTTGTCGCCGCGGGCGCTGCCGAACCGCAGCGTGTAGAAGATGCCGGCGAACGCGGCGATGACGCCGCTCAGCACGAACAGGATCATCTTGGTGCGCTCGACGTGCACCCCGGAGAACCGCGCGGCATCCTTGGACAGTCCGATCGCATAGATCCCCCGCCCGAAGGGCGTGAAGTGCAGGATCACGGCGAAGATCGCCAGCAGGATCGCGAACGGGAACATGATGTACGGGATCGAGGTGCCGGCGATCTTCGCCTGCGCGAGCGCGGTCCACTGCTGCGGGAAGTCGGTGACGGCCGTGGTCCCGAGGATCCCGACCGCGACGCCGCGGAACAGCGCGAGCGTGCCGATCGTCACGGCCAGGGACGGCAGCCCCACGACCGTGACGAGCAGGCCGTTGAACGCGCCGCCGAGGACGCCGACGAGCAGCGCCACGAGCGCCGCCGCGCCGAACGGCCAGTGCGCCTGCACGAGGGCGCCGGTGACGACGCTGGACAGGCCCACCATGCTGCCCACGGACAGGTCGATCTCGCCGGTGACCATCACGAGCGTCATCGGCAGGGCGATGAGCAGGATCGGGGTGACGTCCAGCAGCAGGAAGGTCAGCGTGATCGACTGGCTGAAGCCGCGCACGGTCACCGCCGCGACGACCGCGACGACGACGAGCAGCGCCACGATGGCGGTCTCGCGGGTGAACAGCGCCCGCTGCCAGAGCGGCCGGCCGTGGTCGAGGATGCGCCGCACGGGCGCGGTGGTGGTGGTCATGCGATCTCCCTCGCCTCGATGAGTCGTCGTCTCTGCCGGATCGCCAGCACGCGGTCCAGCACGATCGCGCCCAGGATCAGCGCGCCGACCACGGCGCCCTGCCAGAAGTCGGGGATGCCGAGCACCGGAAGGGCCCGGTTGATGGTGAGCAGCAGGAACGCGCCGATCGCGGCGCCCCACACGGTGCCCACGCCGCCGGTGATCGCGACTCCGCCGATCACCGCCGCGCCGACCGCCTGCAGCTCCCAGCCGCTGCCGGCCTGGGAGTCCACGGTGCCGTAGCGTGCGGCGTAGAAGACGCCCGCGAGCCCGGCCAGCGCCCCGGAGAGCACGAACGCGGTGAGCAGGCGCCGCGTCACGCGCAGGCCGTACAGCCGCGCCGCCGCGGGATCGGATCCGATCGCGTAGTACTCGCGACCGCCGCGGGTGTTGCGCAGGTACCAGGCCGCCGCGACGAGCACGACCGCGGCCACGATGGTGAGGATCGGGATGGTGAGGATCTGCCCGGTGCCCAGGCCCAGGAACGGCTTCGGCAGGTCGGACGCGTTGACCCTGTTGCTGCCGGCCCACACCACCGCGATGCCGCGGTAGGCGTACAGCGTGCCGAGCGTGATGACCATCGCGGGCACCCGGGCGAAGGCCACGAGCGCCCCGTTGACGAGGCCGAGCACCGCTCCGAGCAGGATCGCGAGCAGCGCGACGACGACGATCGGGATCCCCGGGACGTCGGTGAACAGGCGGCCGGTCAGGTAGGCGCTGAGGCCGACGACGGATCCGACCGACAGGTCGACGTTGCGGGTCATGATCACGATGGCCGCGCCGATCGCGACGAGCACGAGGATCGAGGGCGTCAGCAGCAGATCCCGCCAGCCGTCCGGGCTGAACAGGAAGGACGGGTTCTTGATCGTGGCGGCGGCCACGACGATGACCAGCGCGCCGAGGATGCCGAACTCGCGGGCGCGGCCGATCGCGGCCAGCGTCCGCGTGACGCCCGAGGAGGAGGCGACGGTGGTGGTGGTGCTCATGCGTGGGCCTCCGTGGTGTGCGTGGCGGCGAACATGACGTTCTCGGATGTCGCCTCCGCGCGGGACAGTTCCGCCGTGATCCGGCCCTCGTGCATCACGAGCACGCGATCGGCCATGCCGAGCACCTCGGGCAGCTCGGACGAGATCATCAGGATCCCCATCCCCTGGCCCGCGAGCTCGGACAGCAGCCGGTGCACCTCGGACTTGGTGCCCACGTCGATGCCGCGGGTCGGCTCGTCCACGATCAGCACGCGCGGATCCGTCGCCAGCCACTTCGCCAGCACGACCTTCTGCTGGTTGCCGCCCGAGAGCGTGCCGGCCACGGTGTCGAGGGCGTGCGACTTGACCTCGAGCCGGCTCGCCCACACCGTCGCGGCGCGGTTCTCCATGCCGGTCGTGAGCAGTCCGAACCGGGACAGCCGCCGCCGGATCGCGAGCGTGATGTTCTGCCCCACACCGGATTCGATCACGAGCCCCTGCTTGCGCCGGTCCTCGGGGACGAGCGCGAGCCCGGCCTGCATCGCGGCCGTGGGGCTGTTGCGCGGCACCGGCGTGCCGAGCAGCCGCACCTCGCCGGAAGAGTACGGGTCGACGCCGAAGACGGCACGGGCGACCTCGCTGCGTCCGGCGCCGACGAGGCCGGCCAGGGCCACGATCTCGCCCGAGCGCACCGTGAACGAGATGTCGCGGAAGACACCGGGGCTCGTGATCGCGTCGACCTCGAGCAGCGCCTCGCCGATCTCGGTCTCCTGCTTCGGGAAGAGCTCGGTGACGTCGCGGCCGACCATCTGCCGCACCAGCTCGTCGACGGTGGTGTCGGCGATGGCCGAGGTCGAGATGTAGGCGCCGTCGCGCATCACGGTGACCGTGTCGCACAGCGCGAAGACCTCGTCGAACCGGTGCGAGATGAACAGCACGGCGCGGCCCTCGTCGCGCAGGCTCCGCGCGACGGCGAACAGCCGCTCGACCTCGACGCCGCTCAGCGCGGCCGTGGGCTCGTCCATGATCAGCACGCTCGCATCGAGCGAGATGGCCTTGGCGATCTCGATGATCTGCTGATCCGCGATCGACAGTCCGTCGGTGAGCCGGTCGGGGTCGAGGGCGACGCCGAGCCGCGCGAAGATCCGCGCCGTCTCCTGCCGCATCGAGGCGCGATCGATCCTGCCGAGCCGGCCGACAGGCTGACGGCCCATGAAGATGTTCTCCGTCACCGACAGGTCGGGGAACAGCGTCGGCTCCTGGTAGATCACGGCGATCCCGGCGGCCTTCGACTGCGCGGTGGTGGCGAAGTCCACCGGCTCGCCGCGCAGCAGGAAGTCGCCGGAGTCGCGGCGGTACAGGCCCGCCATGATCTTCACGAGCGTCGACTTGCCGGCGCCGTTCTCACCGATCAGGGCGTGGATGGATCCGGGCTGGAGCGCGAGGCTTCCGGAGCGCAGGGCGATCACGGGGCCGAAGGATTTGACGACGCGGTGCAGCTCGAGCGCCGGGTGCCCGGTCGTGTCGGCTTCGCTGGTCACGGGAGTCCTCTCCGTCGAGGTGAAAATGCTTGAAGTCGAGATGAAAAGAACTTGAATCGATTCAGGTTCGATTCAGATAATGTATGACGGAAGGCACCGCGGTCAAGTCGATCGCGGACATTGATCGAATCGTGACCGACGAAGGAGTCGAGAGGTGCCAGCGAGGATCCAGGATGTCGCGGCGCGCGCCGGCGTCTCCGTCGGCACCGTGTCGAACGTGCTGAACCGCCCGAACGAGGTGTCGTCGGACTCGGTGCAGCGGGTGAACCGGGCGATCGAGGAGCTCGGATACGTCCGCAACGACGCGGCCCGCAAGCTCAGGGCGGGCGTGAGCACGACCGTGGGCTTCGTCGTCCTGGACGGCCAGAACCCGTTCTACAACGACGTCGTGCGCGGTGCGGAGGACGAGGCGACCAGCCACGGCATCGCGATCCTGTACGGCAACACCGACGAGGACGCGTCGCGGGAGAAGCTCTACCTCGACCTGTTCGAGGAGCAGCAGGTGCGGGGGCTGCTGATCGCCCCCTACGGCGACGTGACCGCCCGGTTGCAGAAGCTGCGGGCGAACGGCATCGCCGCCGTGCTCGTGGACCGGTTCAGCGGCGACGGCAAGCTCTCGTCGGTCTCCGTCGACAGCGTCGCGGGAGGACGGATCGCCGTCGAGCACCTGATCGGGGCCGGCCACCGCCGCATCGCCTTCGTCGGCGGGCCGTTCGACATCCGGCAGGTGAACGACCGGCTGGCGGGCGCGCGCGCCGCCGCCGAGAACGCCTCGACGCGCGTGGACCTGGAGGTCGTCCCGACCGCCGCGATGACGGTCGAGGAGGGCGTCGCCGCGGGGGCGCGCATCGTGGCGCGCCCCCGACGCGACTGGCCGGACGCCCTGTTCGCGGCCAACGACCTGCTCGCCCTCGGCCTGCTGCAATCGCTGATCGCCGACGGACGCCTGCTCGTGCCCGACGAGATCGCGATCATCGGCTTCGACGACATCCCGTTCGCCGCCGCCGCCGCCGTGCCGCTGTCCTCCATCCGCCAGCCCAGCCGGATGATCGGCCGCACCGCGCTGCGGGTGCTGCTCGAGGAGGCGGCGGACCCGCAGAGCATCCCCCGGCAGACGGTGTTCCCGCCCGAGCTGGTCGTGCGGCGCTCCACCCGGCGCTGAGGCGGGGCGGACGCCCGCCCGCCGTGCGTCGCCGGCGGAACGCCGTCAGCGCCGCGGCGCCGCGCGCGGATGGACGACGCCCGACACCGCGCCCAGCACGGCCCCGATCAGGGTGTCGACCACGCGTTCCAGGATGAGGGCCCACGGCAGTCCGCCCGCGGTTCCCGTCGCCGAGGTGATGATGAACAGCACGAGCGGGGTGATGAAGGCGAGGGCGAGGGCGTAGTTGCGCACCACGAACATCTCGATCGCGAACTGCAGCACGCCCAGCAGCACCGGAAGCGCGAGGGGCGGGATGGGGATGAGCGCGAGCCCGACGAACAGCGCCGCCCCGACGACCGTGCCGACGAAGCGCTGGCTGCCGCGCACGAGGGCCACCCGCCGCCCGACGTTCACGCCGATCACCGCGAGGCCCGTGGCGACCGTCCAGTAGGCGCGCGCGGGGTCGACGAGCAGCACGCTCAGCAGCGTGCCGGCCACCGCCACCAGGGCGGCGCGCAGCAGCAGCGCGCGCTCGTCGCGGTCCAGCCGGGGCCGGCGCAGGATCTGCGTCATGATCGGCGGGGGATCCCCGCGTCGCAGCCGCTGGATCAGGAACGCGACCACGGCGATCGCGTAGGCGATGGCGATGCCGGCGCAGAGGGCGGCGAGGAAGACGACGGGCTGCACCAGCCGGCTGCCGTGCACCACGGCGGTCAGGTGGGTGCCCATGCCGTACACGAGAACGTAGAACACCGGCCCGGGCGGGCCCAGCCGGTAGCCGTAGTGCAGCCCCGCGGTGACGATCGCCACCACGACAAGACCGATCCCGGCGGCCGCGGGGAACGGCGCCAGCACGGTGCCCATCGCCGCGCACGCCAGCAGCACGGCTCCGATCACCGGGAGCAGCCGGATCCGCACCAGCGGGGCCGCGCCGACGAGGTAGATCGCGGTGAACGCGCCGCCGGCAGCCATCATGCCCACATTCGGGATGCCGATCAGGGTGAACAGGCCGACCGGCAGGAACATCGACAGCGACGCCTGCAGCGCGACCGGCCAGCGCGGCGCGGACGCGGGGTTCAGCGTGGTGAGGCCCCGCAGCACGATGCGGGTCAGCGCCGTCGGCGGCGCCGGCGGGTGCGGGCGCGCCGGGTCGTCGCCGGTCATCGCCGCTCGCGGATCCGGGTCATGCGTCCCACGGTATCGCGCGCGCCGCCGCCCCGCCGCTACGGCACGACGCGGGCCGAGCGGATCACCGTGTTGCCCTTGGTGTCGACGTACACGCGGTAGGGGCCCACCGTGTATGTGCCCGCCGCGTTGTTCTTGATGCTGAACGTCTGCCGGTAGGCGTTCGTGGTCCCGTCGCTCATCGACTCGGTCACGACGACCGTGAGGGCGTTGCGGCTGCCCGTGTCCTTCACCACGGACGCGGCGACGTCCACCGCCACCGGGCGCGGTGCCGGCGTGCGCTTCACCGCGACGACGTACGTGCCGAGATCGCCGGCGTAGGAGTCCGCCGTGACCACGATCGCGTTCTCGCCGTCGACGAGGTCCACCGTCGCCTGGGTCGCGCCGGGCGCGAGCGCGTTGCCGTTCACCGTGACGTCCTGCCCGGCCCAGCCACGCTGCAGCGTCAGCGAGACGGATCCGGTGCCGGAGGGCACCTCGTCCGCGACGAGGTACGAGTTGTCCGTGCCGCCCAGGCCCGGCGAAAAGGCCGTCGTGAACGCGTGACCGTCCACCGACAGGCCCCGCAGCACGCTCAGCTGCGACGGGTTGGTCTGCGAGATCGACACGGTGTAGGTCGTGCTGCTGCCGTCCTCCGCGGTGACGACCACGGGCGCCCTCGTCACGAGGACGGCCTGGTCCGACGTCCCGCCCGCGAGCGGCACATCCACGGAGCCGCCGGCGCCCACCGGTGTCCCGTTGATGGAGACGGTCGAGAACCCGCTCGTGGCCGAGGCCGTGATGCTCGCCGTGGTGGCGAACGGGTCCACCCCGCCCGACCAGGTCCGCCCGTCGCCGGACAGGGTGAGGGGGACATCCACGCCCCCGCTGGAGGCGCTCACGGCCGAGATGGTCGCGTCGCCGTGTCCGTAGGGAGTGCCGGTGTTCACTCTGAGATAGTCGACCAGCATGTCGCCGACGTTCGACCCGTTGATGAAGAACAGGAAGTCGTCGAGCGCGGGCACCTTCGTGCGCAGCGGCTGGTTGGCGAGCTTCGGCGTCGACATGTCATCGACGTAGAAGTCGAACGTCCCGGTGTCGAGGTTGACGACGTTGCGCACGGTGTACCACTGCCCCGCGGTGTACGGGGCGACGACCTTCGTGGTGCTCGCTCCGGTGACGTTGTGGGTGATGATGTTCCCCGCGGAGAGCGCGAACGTCGCGGAAGGGTTCGTGGATCCGGCGGGGTTGGCCGGCAGCCAGCTGCTCGCGTTGTACGAGTACATCCCGAGCTGGTTCGGTGCGCCGTTGGTCGTGGTGCGCTGGACGCGGGCCTCGATCGTGACGACACCGGTGAGGTTCTGCGCTGTCGCGTTGTACACGCCGACCGTCCCCGAGGCCGAACTGGACTTGTTGATCCGCAGGTACTTGTTGCCGGGTGCGGCCGGGTCGTCGACGACCGCGATCGTGCCGAGCGAGGAGGAGAACGACGTGGCCTTCAACACCCCGTCGGCGGACTGCGTGAACGCACCGCTCGGATCCTGGTCGAAGGTCTCATCGATCGCGTACTCGGTCGGCGCGACGACGCGCTGCAGCAGCAGCGAGACCGTGACGGTTCGCGCGGCCGCGACCCCGACATCGGCCTGGGTCGCGGTCTGATAGCCGGTCTTGTCGGCGGAGACGGTGTATCCGCCGCCCGCGGCGAGGTTCGCGACGCGGAACGCGCCGGACGCATCGGTGACGGCGGTCGCGACGACCGACCCACCCTGCGAGACCGTGATCGCGGCGTTCGCGACGCCGCTGCCCGCCGAGGCGACCGTTCCGGCGATCGTCCCCGTCGTCGCCGTCGTGGCGCCGAGCTTCAGCGGTCGGCCGAGCGTCTGCCCGTCGACCACGGTCAGCGCGACGGGCGCACCGTCCGCGTAGCCGGTGGCGGACGGCGTCAGGGTGAGCGGTCCCGCCGGAGCCTCGACGGCGTAGCGTCCACGCGCATCGGCGGTCGCCGTGCCCGCTCCGTACGACACCGAGGCACCACCGACCGGGAGGCCATCGGCGTCCGTCACCATGCCTGTCACGAGTCCGTTGCCGGACGCGGGCGCGTACGACGCCGGGCCCACGCTCGGCGGGTTCTGGATGCTGCGGCCGAAGAAGTCGACGCCGAGCCCCAGCTGGCTCTGCGCCGCGTTGCCCGTGACGTGGAACCCGGGCACGATCGTCGCCGGATCCACCACGGTTCCCGCGCCGACGAGCGGCGACTGCGCGGAGGACGGGATCGCATTGCGCAGATCGGCCGCCGGGTTGCCGCCCAGCAGCGGATCGGCCACGATCGCGTGCGCGTCGGCGCTGGTCGGCGCCGTGACCTGCGGTCCGAAGTAGGCGTTGTCGTCGAAGGTGACGCCGGGGAATCCGGTGCGGAAGGCGGATCCGGAGACGTCGGTGCGCGTGTTCACGAACACGTTGTCCAGCACGTAGTGCGGGTTCTTCGCGACCAGGTACGTCGATGCGCTTCCGGAAGACTCGAAGAAGCCGACGGTGTTGTTGCTGATCGGGGCGACGGTGTTGTACATCAGGTTGCCGGCGATCACGTTGACGCCGCTGTCGCCGTGCGGGTTGACGTAGTTGCGGCTGACATCGCGGATGAGGTTGCCGCGCACGAGCGACGTGCCGAACGAGAAGCCGCAGAGCAGGACGCCTTCGCCGGAGTCGTGGATGTCATTGCCCTGGATCAGGATGTTCGACGTGCCGCGGTCGCCGTCGACGCCGTTGGAATCGGCCGCACCGGCCCTGCCCGCGAGCCGCCCGACGTCGTTGTCCTGCACGACGATGTTGTCGGCGTAGTACATCTCGATGCCGGAGACTCCGGCCCCGTCGATGACGTTGCCCTGGACGGTCGCGCCCTGCACGCTCGTCAGGTACATCGCGTCCCAGCCGTACTGGGTGCCCGCGTTCGTGAGGTAGTTGCCGGAGATCTCGACATGCGTGTGCGGGCGCCAGTCGGGATCCTCCGTGATCGTGCCATCCGTCGCCGCCTTCGCGACCGCGCGGTCGCCCCAGCCCGGGGGCATGTCCTGATATCGGTTGGCCCCCATGCCGGAGAACTGCTTGAACACGACGTCGCCGAAGGAGGTGTTCGCGATGATGTCGTCCCGCACGGTGACGTCGTCGAACCGGGACACGGTGCGCCCGTCGCCCTTGAGCCCTTCGAACAGGATGCCGCCGGTGCGCTTGGAGCGATCCAGGCCCGCCCCGGTGACCGACCAGGTCACGCCGCTCACGTCGCGGATGAAGACGCCGTGGATGTCGAATCCGCTGAGGGTGCCGGCATTCTCCCCCTGCACGTGGACGCCGCGCAGGTCGCCCTGCGCGGGGTTCTCCTCCCCGGGCACCTGGCCGTAGTTCGCCGCGGGGGCGAAGTGCGCCGCGTCGAACCCGTCGGTGACATTGCTGATCTCGAGCTGCGAGATGTCCCAGTGCTGCTGGTTGGTCAGCTGCACGACGTCGTTGACGACCCCGCGGCCGTCGAGCTCGGGCGCCGCGCCCGTGCCGTAGCTGGAGAGCACGATCGGGTTCGCCGCGGTGCCGGACCCCTTCGGCGCGAGCAGGGCCGTCGGCGCCGGGGCGTTGACGTCGGTCCCGGTGCTGCCGCTCCAGTTCGTATAGTCGTACGCCTCGCGGGCGACCGAGGAACCCGTCGCCGTCCAGGTGCTGCCGGCCTTCAGCAGGATCCGGTCGCCAGGCTGGAAGGTCGTCGTATTGACCCTCGCGAAGGTCTTCCACGCGGTCGCGGTCGCGGTGCCCGCCGCGGCGTCGTCACCGGCAGCCGCGTCGACATAGTATGTCGTGCCGCTGCCCGCGGGAGCGGATCCGTCCGTCACCGGCAGCGTGCCGGACTGGACGGTCGCGCGTCCCGCGTCGCGCAGCGCGGACTTGTCGGTGTACCCGGCGAACGACGATCCGGACGCTGCCTGCGCCGGGCCTCCGAACGCCGTGGGCAGCGCTGCGCCGATCAGGCCGGCGACGACAATGGCGACCACGGCGAGGCGCGGTCTGGCAAGAACGATGAGGGACAACGATGTTCCTTTCGATGACTCGTCGACGAGGCATGCGCGGGTTCTTCTGAGTGAACGGTCCCTTAGTGAACGATCACTATCAACGCGGTACTAGTGACCTCCGGTCCTCCCGGTCAAGGAGTCCGACATCCCGCGAAACGTCGCGGGCGATCAGGCCGCCGCAGACGCCGTCTTCGACGGCCTGATCGCCGGACTCGGCTGACGTCCGCAGGCGCGTCGCTCAGCCCCGCAGGATCCGGTTCGCGCGGCGCTGCCAGTCGACGTCCGCCCAGAACGGGTGATGGGGCGCGGCGTTCGAGCACGGCACCGCGCCCCACGCGCCCTCCTCGGCCGCCTGGCGCAGGCCGACCTCGGCGAGGTCCTTGCCGACCGGGCTCTCCTCGAAGCCGGCGAGGAGGGGGGTGTACCCCACCCATCCCTCGCCGATCACGAGCGGGATCTCCTGACGCCGGCACCAGCGCGCCGTCGCGATCACGCGCGACTGGATCTCACGGCGCATCTCCTCGCGGTGCAGGCCGTAGTGGTCGTAGAGCCACAGGTCCCAGCGCACCGGGTCGACGTTGTCGTAGCCGTACAGCATCTGGTCGGTGATGACCGTGGCCTCCAGCCGCCACGCCTCGGGGCGGCCGTACTCGTTCCAGCTCGGCGCATCCTCTCGCAGCAGCGCCCGCAGCGCGGCGTTGGGGAAGCCGTCGGATCCGGTGGAGCGCAGGTCGATCCGCTGTTGCAAGGCGTCCAGCACGCCGTATGCGTACACGTGGAACTGGCCGACCTGCAGGCCGGTCGGCAGGTCGGCCATGTCCAGATGCGGCGGCTTGCCGTAGCTGACCGTCACCAGCTGCCCTGGGACGGCCTCCCGGAACGCCGTGACGGCGCGGTCGACGACGTCCGCGCCCGACGGCACCCGGGAGAAGTCGACCTCATTGTGCAGCTCGACGAACGCGATCCGCTCGGCGTGCCCGTGCTCGGCGAGGAACTCGACGAGACGTGCGGAAGCCGTCGCCAGCACGTCCAGCCGCTGCTCGTGCCCGATCGCGTCGAGCGCGCGCCACCACGCGTCGGTCGCCGCGAACGACGACGACTGCTGGTACTCCCAGGTGGCGAGGATCACGACGCAGTCGTGCCGCGCGGCCGTGTCGAAGAGCTCGAGCAGCCGCTCGCGCAGCCGCACCGCGAAGCCGCCCGCGACGTCGTACCAGCGCGTGCGCTCGCCGTAGAAGCCGCCGGCCGGAGTGGATCCGAGACCGGAGACGACGAGCTCCTCCGGCAGCACGGCCGGGCCGAACAGGTACAGCGGCGCGGCGCAGATCCGCACGGCGTTGTACCCGCGCTCCACGGCCTGCGCGAACGCGGCGTCCAGATCCGCGAAGGGCTCGCCGGCGCCCGCGCGCGTGTACCAGGAGAAGTCCCACAGCGTGATCGCCAGGCGATCGGGGAGGTGGGCGGGAACGGTGCCGAGCACGGTCATCCTTTCGTCGCTCCCGCGGTGAGACCCGCGCGCCAGAACCGCTGCAGCGAGACCATCACGACCACGAGGATCACCGCGGATATCGCGGATCCGGTCACCACGAGCTGGTAGAAGAGCGGATCCCGCTGCGTCTGCGAATTCCACAGGGTCAGCCCGAGCGTGACCGGGAAGGTGCGGGCGTCGCTGAGCATCACGAGCGGAAGCAGGTAGTTGTTCCAGATCCCCACGAACTGGAACAGGAAGATCGTGACCAGCGCAGGCCCCATCATCCGCGTCGCGATCGTCGCGAAGATGCGCAGGTCGCCCGCGCCGTCGAGCCGGGCCGCCTCGATGATCTCGTCCGGCACCGAGGCGGTCGCGTAGATGCGGGCGAGGTAGACGCCGAACGGGCTCACCATGCTCGGCAGCAGCACGCTCCAGTAGGTTCCGGTGAGGCCTATGGAGTTCAGCAGGAAGTAGAGCGGCAGTGCGATCACCGTCGCGGGGACCAGCACTCCGCCCAGCACGAGGGAGAACAGCACCTCCTTGCCGCGGAACGAGTACTTCGCGATCGCGTAGCCCGCTGCGGCCGACATCACCATCGCGGCGAGCGCGCCGACACCGGCGTAGAGCACGCTGTTGAGCAGCCAGACGCCGAACGCGCCGTTGTCCTGGGAGAACAGCTCGCCGAGGTTCTTCAGCAGCTGCGGATGCGGCGAGAACCAGAAGCCGGCGGTGCCGAACAGGTCGGCCGGGCTCTTCGTCGCCGAGATCATCACCCACACGACCGGGATCAGGAAGTAGACCGCGGCGAGGACGAGGACGACCGTGACGGGGACTCTCGCCCACGCGGGGCGGATCCGGCGCGGGTGGGACGGCGCGGCGGTCACCATGCCCGGTTGTCCTTCCTGTTGACCATGCGGAGGAACCCGAACGAGAACGCGAACGCGATGACCGCGACGATGACCGCCATCGCGGCGGCGAGGTTCGGGTTCGCCTGGGAGAACGACTGGTTGTAGGCGGCCAGGTTCGGCGTGAAATCGGAGTCGATCGCGGAGGTCAGGGGCTTCAGCACGAGCGGCTCGACGAACAGCTGCAGGGTGCCGATGATGGTGAAGACGGTGACCAGGATGATGGTGGAGCGCAGCAGCGGAAGCTTGATGTGACGCACGATCGACCATTCGCCGGCGCCGTCGAGACGAGCCGCCTCGTACAGGTCGCCGGAGACGGCCTGCAGCGACGCGATGATGATGAGCATGTTGTAGCCGGCGAAGTTCCACAGCGCGATGTTCGCGATCGCGAACAACACGTTCCCGCTCGCCAGGGGCACCAGGTTCACGCCGATCGAGGCGAGCCCCTGCAGGATCGGGCTCGTCGCGGGGACGTACAGGAACCCCCACAGCAGGGATGCGATGACTCCCGGCACCCCGTAGGGCATGAAGAAGAACACCCGGAACAGGCGGGGGAACCAGGCGCGTCCGGAATCGAGCAGCAGGGCGAGCGCGACCGAGCACAGCAGCATGAGCGGCACCTCGATGAGGGCGAACAGCAGCACACGGCCGATGCTCTGCACGAAGCTCGAGGTGCTCAGCGCGGTCGCATAGTTCTGCAGGAAGACGAACACCTCCTCGGGAGGCCCGTAGCCGAGCCCGCTGGTGCGCGTGGTGAACATGCTCTGCACGATCGCGAACACGATCGGCGCGACGAAGAACAGCACGAAGAAGAGGGCGAACGGCCCGACCAGGACGAGGAGGATGGGCAGCTGTACAGCGCGGCGCCGGCGGGCGGGCGGGGATGAGGACATGGCGACTCCAAAGAGAGAGAGGGCGGCGGGCACGGAGCCCGCCGCCCGGAGGGGGATCACTCGGAGACCGAGATGCCCTTGGCCTTCATCGCTGCGACCATGTCGGACTGGGTCTTCGCGAAGGCGCCGTCGATCGGCGTCTTCGCGAGGATCGCCGCCTTCATGTTGTCCGTCAGCGATGTGTACAGCGTGTCGACCAGCGGCGGCCACTTCCAGGACGTGTCGACGCCCTTGTCGGCGGCGGCGAACGTGTCCCAGATGTTCTGACCGCCGAAGAACGCGAACGTCTTCGGGTCGTCCTGCAGAGTGGTCACCTTCGACGTGTCGGCGAGCGCCGGCCATCCGGCGCCGATGCTGTTGAGGGTGCTGACGCTCGACGCGTCGCCGTTGAGCCACAGGGCGAACTCGGCTGCCTGCTGCGGGTGCTTGGATCCCTTCAGCACGGCGGTGGCCGAGCCGCCGCCCCAGCTTGCGGAGACGTGGTCGCCGGCGGTCCACTGCGGCATCTCGGCCGCCGCCCACTTGCCCGCGGTGGCGGGCGCGTTGCCCTCGATGATCGCACCGGCCCAGGATCCGCTCATCCAGCTGTAGATATCACCCTGCTGGAGATCCGCGTACCACTCGTTCGACATGTCGGGCTCGATCTTGACGAGACCCTCATCGATGAGCTTCTGCCAGAACGCGGCGACCTTCTTCGTCGCCGAATCGTCGATGTTCACCTTCCAGCTGTCGCCGGAGGTGGTGAACCACTGCGCGCCGCCCTGCTGAGCGAGCCCGATCAGCCACGGCGCCTGGTTCGCGGCGAAGGCCGCGATGTAGTGGTTCGGGTCGGCGGCGTGGATGGCCTTGGCCGCGGTGTAGAAGTCGTCCCAGGTCGCAGGCGCCTTCAGGCCCGCCGCGTCGAACAGGTCCTTGCGGTAGAACTGGCCGATGGGCCCGGAGGCCTGCGGCACCGCGTACACCTTGTCACCGAAGACGCCGGTGTCCCACTGCCAGGCGGTGAACGTGCTCTTCTTGTCTCCGACGTAGGACGTGATGTCCTCGAGCGCGTCGTTGAGCCGGAACGTGGCGAGCTCGTCGTAGCCGACCTGCGCGACGTCGGCAGGGCTGCCGGCCTTCACCGACGACAGCATCTTCGCGTATCCGCCGTCGGGCCCGGCGGCGATCGTCTCGAGCTTGACGTGGACGTCCTTGTGCGACGAGTTGAACGCGTCGACCGCCTTGCCGATGTTCGGCACCCAGGACTGGAACGTGATCGTGACGGGCCCGTTCGAGGAGCTGCCACCCGCCGAGCAGGCGGCGAGCGGTGCGGCCACCGCGGCGATGGCGACGAGCGCGAGGGCCGATTTCCATCGGGGTCGCGCGGAGATTCGGGACATGTGATGCTCCTTTGCATGGACGGCAGGGGCGGACTATCGGGTCGTCCTGCAGGCTAACGCCGCACCGCGGCCGCGGAACATGCAGCAGGCACGCGTGGACATGGACGATTCGACGGAACCTGCCGGACCCGCCCCGCCGCGATGCCCGCCCCGTCGCAGCGGCGCATGGGACGATGTGCCGATGAAGCTCATCGAAGGGTTCGCGCACCAGCGGATGTATGTGGTGCCCCGCCCGCTGGTGCGCGAAGCGCTCTCACGACCCGTGACGCGACGGCTCATGGTCACCGACGCAGGCATGTTCCCGCAGGCCAGGAACCATGAACGCCGCCGCCCGGCGGGCGCGTCGGAGACGATCGTGCTGATGTGCACCGCGGGCGCCGGCTGGGTCGAGACCGCGGGTGGCCGCTCCGCCGTGGGTGCGGGCACGGCCGCGATCATCCCCGGCGGCGTGCCGCACCGCTATGCGTCGTCGGATTCCGCGCCCTGGACGATCTGGTGGTGCCACCTCGCGGGAGGCGACGTCGCCGAACTCGTCGGCGCGACCGGGACGACCCTTGGACGGCCGACGATCGCCCTGAAGGAACCCGAGAAGATCGTGGCGCTCATCGACGAGATCATCACCACGCTCGAGCGCGGCGTCTCGCCGGTGCGGATGCTCGGCGCGGCGGGCAGCGCCTGGAAGCTGCTGACGCAGATCGCGCTGGACCGGACGATCCCCGAACGCGGCGACCCGCTCGAGCGGGCGATGGCGTATGTGCAGGAGCGCCTGGACGGCGACCTCAAGGTCCCCGAGCTCGCCGCGATGCTGGGCATCTCGTCGTCGCATCTGGGCGCGTTGTTCCGCCATGCGACCGGCGGCGGCGTCACCGCGTATCGCACGGGCCTGCGGATGGCGCGGGCCCGCACGCTCCTCGACACGACGACGCAGTCCGTCTCCGCGATCGCCTCGGCGCTCGGATACGACGACCCGCTGTACTTCTCCCGGCAGTTCCGCCGGGTGCACGGCGTCAGCCCCTCCCAGTACCGCGATCAGCACAAGGGCTGATCCGGTCAGGATCCGAGCATCTCCGCCTCCTCCTCGGCGAGGGACCTGCCCGCATCGGCGGCGGCGCGGAGCTCTGCGGCCTGACGCCGGCGCCCGATGCCGTCGTCGACCGCGAACAGCAGCGTCTCGGGCAACGAGGTCGCGAAGTAGTCCGGTGCCGACGGGGCCTGCTCGACGGCGTCGGCGGCCGACAGAAGCGCATCCCACACCGCGTCCGCGGCGGCGCGTTCTCCGAGCCGGAGGTGCGCGACGCCGATCCAGTGGTCATCGAGCCGGGCGGGCCGGGATGCGACGGCGAGCGCGCCGCCCGCATCGCGAGCCGCCTCCCAGCGTCGCCGTGCCGTCTGCGCGTCCCCGGCTGCGAGATGCGCGTCTCCGGCCGCCACCAGCAGCCGGGCCATCGGGTCGGCCGGGTGGCGCCCCTCCCCCAGGTTCTCGGGCGTCTGCACGGTGCGATCGAGCCGGCGAGCGGCACCGGCAGGATCCGTCGCGACGAGCGCGGCGGCGAAGGCGATGCTCGCCCGGTCGTAGACGGCGATCACCTTTCCCTCGCCTCCCTCGAAGGGGTGGAAGACGCGGGTGTCCAGGATCGCCATCGCCTCCGCGGTGCGACCCGCCTCCAGCAGGAGCTCGAGATAGGCGATCGCGAGATCATCCCGCTCGAGGATGTCCGTCCCCGATTCCTCGATCGCGGCCAGCCGGCGGCGCGCATCGATCCCGCGCAGGCGGGCGAGCTGGTCGCGCTCGTACACCAGTCGCGGCGCGGGGCCCGCCAACTCGATCGCGCGGCCGAGCCAGTCGTCGGCCGTGCCGAGATCGCCGCCCGTGTTGACCGTGGCGACCGCGGCGTTTCGCACCGCGACGGGGTCATCGGATCCGGCCTCGACCGCAGCCTGCAGAACCCGCTGGGCGTCGGCGCGGCGCCGCGCTCCGAGCAGCCAGCTGCCCAGGAGACCGAGAGCGACCACGTCGGCACGCCCAGCCCGCTCGCCCGCGGCCACCGCCGCGGTCAGGGCGTCGAGGTCGTCCAATCCGGAGGGGAACGCGTAGGTGCGATCGCAGGCCGCGGCCTCGCGGCGCGCCGCTGCGGCCTCGTCGTGACGGCCCTGGCGTTCGAACAGGAGCGCGCGCAGGTAGTGCGCCTGCGGACCCGTGCCGCCGAAGACCGTCGGCCCGGCGGCCGCGGCCCGCAGCGCCCACGCGTCGGCCGCGGAGTCCTCGCCGATGCGGGCGTGCTCGTGGGCGATGAGGAGCAGCGTGCGCGGGTCGGCCACCTCGAGCTCGCCGGTGAGGGAGCGCAGGAACGGGTCGAGCGGATCGGCGGCGAGCGCGCCGTCGAGCAGCGCGTCGGCGCCCTCGCGGTCGCCGGCGCGTCGCATCGCGACGACGCGGTAGGCGCTCGCCGTCGTGTTGCGCGGGTCGGCCGCCGCGGCCAGCCCGGCCGCGTGCAGCGCCTCGTCCGTGCGTCCCGCCCTGAGGTGCACGCGGGCGACGCCGAGGTGGCCGGCCAGCGCGTAGGAGCCGTCCCAGGCCGACTTCGCGAAGGCGCGCAGCGCCTCGGGCTCACGGCCCAGCCGCTCGAGGATCAATCCGCGGCGATAGGCCGGCTCGCCGGTGCGCGGGTTGAGGTTGCGTCTCGTGATCCTCGCCGCCGCGGCGTCCGCATGGCCGAGCGCGTCGTCGTAGCAGCCCCGCGTGCACGCGATCTCCGCGAGGGCGAGATGGGCGCGGGAGTCGTCCGGATCGATGGCCAGCACCCGGTGCAGGTAGGGCTCGGGAGACCGGGTCGGATGGCGGTACTGCCGCAGATGCTGCGCGATCAGCAGCAACTCGTCGACGGAGTCCAGCGCGGCCGGCGACGGCGGCTCCGTGGCGAGCCACGGCTCGCCCGCGACGCTGCCATGCGCCTGCCAGACGACCGCGTCCCGGCTGTCGACCACCGCGCGCACGACGATGTCGTCACGGTGCGCACCGGCGGTGAGCGCCACGTCCACGATGTGCGGCGCACCCGGCGCGGCGGAGAACGGGGCGCGCCAGCACTCGGAGCCGTGCGCGCTCACGACGAGCTCGCCGCTGAGCCCGCGCGCGGCGGCGATGCCGATCGTCGTCACCCCCGCCGCATCGACCCGCACGTTCAGCGCCGCGTCCCGCGTCGCCTGATGCGCGACGCCGATGTCCTGGATCGGGTACCAGTACTGGCTGAACTCGCGCGTCTCGCCGGGGGCGAGGTAGCTGAAGTCGGGCTGGTTGTCGGTGAACACGCCGGCCATGAGCTCGACGTACGGGCCGTCGTCGTCGGTCAGCTGCCGGTCCCACGCGTGGCCGATGGCGCCGTCGCCCCACGTCCACTGCTTCTTGCCCGGAGCGATGTCCCGGTCCGCCCAGTGGACGAAACCGGCGCCGGCCCGGTGGTCGTACCCGCCGAAGAACTCGTCCTCCGTGTCCGTGACCATGTAGGAGGTCGGCACCGGGATGTGGGAGTAGATGTCGAGCCGGTCCGCATCCGGGCTCTCGAGCGCGAGTGCCGGATAGTCCACCCCGTAGTAGGGCCGATCGGCGCGGGGGAACGCGGTCACCGCCCGCCGGGCGTGGTCGGCGACGTATTCGACGTCGGTCGGGAAGAACGACTGGTAGTCCTCGTGCACGGCCGCGGCCACGTTCGCCCACCACAGGAACGTCTGCGGCTCGTCCGTGCGGTTGAACAGGCGCGCCACCACCTCGACGGTGGACTCCTCGGGCCGCAGGCGCACGCCGTGCGTGCCCCGCATCCGCTGCAGCGGATCGATGTCGGAATGCCACACCGTGACGGATCCGTCGTCGTGCCGTTCGGTCTGCGTCTGCATCGGCAGAGAGGTGGCAGGCCGGTGGTGCTGGGGCCAGTTGAACTCCACGCCGCCCGAGATCCAGGGCCCTGCGAGTCCGACCAGGGCGGGCTTGATGACGTTGTTGCGGTAGAAGAAGTCGTAGCCGCGCGTCTTGTCGTAGCCGATGTGGATGCGTCCCCCGATCTCGGGAAGCAGCATGAGCCGCACCCACCGGTTCTCCAGATGGATCGCGTGCCACGCGCGCGTGACCGGCTCCGCAGAGATCCGGTCGACGAAGGGCAGCGGATAGACCTTGCCGTCGGAGCCCTGATAGACCCGGCGGTCGAAGAACATCGGGTACGGATCCGGTGTCCCGGGTTCGTAGGTGCGGATCTCGACGTCTTCGGCCCAGCAGGCGACCCCGCCGCGGTCGAGGATGCGCTGCTGGTCCGCGGGAGCGTCGGGCAGGACGATGCGTGGAGAGGAGGTGCTCATGATCACCCCGACGCTATCCGGATGCCGACGCGGATCGCAGGGCACATCGCGCCGATCGCATGGACGTTTCGCTTCTGTGCCCGCAGGAGCCGGATCCGGCTCCCGTCCGGTGCCGATATATCCGCGTTCCCGCCTGGTCCCTCGCTGTTCATCCCGCGTTCACGTCTTCGCCGAAGCCGGGGCCCCTGCGACCGCCAGGATCGGACGGGGACGATCCGTCCGCGATTCTCTGCGAACTCATGAGGAGTGGGATGTTCACGAAGGCAATGACCTGCGCCGCGGCCGTGGCGCTGGTGCTGATCCCGAGCATGTCGGCGACGGCGAGCGACGCCGGGCCGAACGGGCTCGCCAACGGCAAGGGCCACGAGGGCACGCCGTTCTCCTACGCGGTGTACGGCGACGCCCCGTACGGCACCTCCCCCGCCGACACGTCCGAGACGGATGCGACGCCCGGCTTCATCGCCGCGGTCAACGCAGACCCCTCGGTCGGAGCCGTCGTGCACCTCGGAGACATCCACTCCGGATCCCAGTACTGCACGGCCGCCTACGACCAGCAGATCCGCGACCTCTGGTCGGGCTTCGCCGATCCGATGATCTACACCCCCGGTGACAACGAGTGGGCCGACTGCCACAAGAAGAAGGAGGGCGGCGGCGTCTACAACCCCGCCACGGGTCAGATCGACCACGTGCTCGGCGCCGACGGCCAGCCGGTGAACTACGCGGGCGGCGACCCGATCGCGAACCTGGATCTGGTCCGTTCGATCTTCTTCGACAAGGCCGGCAAGACGCTCGGCAGCGGCAAGCTCAACGTCACGTCCCAGGCCAAGGCGTTCGACCGCGCCCACCCAGGCGACCAGCAGTTCGTCGAGAACGTGATGTGGAGCCAGGGCGGCATCCAGTTCGTCACGATCAACGTGCCGGGCAGCTCGAACATGATCGCCGACCCGTGGTTCGGCGCTCCGGCCGAGACGGCTGCGCAGGCGCAGGAGCGCGAGCAGCTCACCGGCGCGGACGTGCGCTGGATCCAGGCCGCGTTCGCCCAGGCGGGCAAGGACAAGGCGGCGGGCGTGGTCATCATCGACCAGGCCGACATGTGGGACATCGACAGCAACCCCACGGGGGCCGCGCATCTGACCAACTTCGAGCCCCTCGTCAAGACGATCGCCGACGAGACGAAGGCCTTCGGCAACCCCGTGCTCATGCTCAACGGGGACTCGCACGTCTACCGCTCCGACAACCCCCTGCAGCAGGGCGCTCCGTGCACCGGCGACATCGAGAACGGCCACGACGTCTGCGTCTCGCCGATCCACGACGCCGCCATCGGCTCGTCGCTCGAGTCGTGGAACGCGCACCCGTTCTACGACGTGCCCAACTTCCATCGCGTCGTCGTGCACGGCAGCACCGTTCCGCTGGAGTACCTGCGCCTGACCGTGGACACCAGCGTCGACCGCCCGGCGTCGGACACGGCCTTCGGCCCGTTCTCCTGGGCGCGCGTGCAGGGCTGAGCCCACCGCTCCGACGACGGGCGGGGCGGGCGTCTGCGGCGCTCGCCCCGCCCGTCGTCGGATCCGCCCGTGGGTGTGCCCCGTGCGCGGCCACGACCTCGGCTCAGCCGATGCGCACGAACCGCGGCCCGCGGTAGCCGTCGCGCTCGATGTGCTCCTCGAACATCGCGAGCGGCCGCGCCCAGTGGCTGCCGTCGTCGGAGAGCGTGCGGTAGAAGACCAGCTGCTCCTCGGTCTCGCTGTGCCGCCCGACGGCGATCACCTCGTAGCGGGCGCCCTTGAAGTGCTGGTAGATCCCCGGCTCGACCGCCATGCCCCGCACATCCTCTCCTGTGGTCCGTCCGCCGTCGACCCGCCCGAATCCCGGCCTCGGCGCCTGTCGACGCTCCGATCAGAGAGCCTCTCATGCCGGCATCGTCCCCGCCAGCCGGGAGGGCGGCCTCGGTATCATCGGACGATGGCCGAACCCTCCGCAGCGCCCCGCAGCACCGGCCGCTACCGCAAGGGCATCGCCCGCCGCCAGGAGATCCTGGACAAGGCCATCGAGGTGTTCGCACGCCGAGGGTCGCAGAAGACGAGCCTGCGCGCGATCGCCCAGGAGGTCGGCGTCACGCATGCGGCGCTGACGCACTACTTCGGATCGCTCGAAGAGCTGCTCGTCGAGGTCTATCGCGCATCCGAGAGCGCGACGAACGCATCGCATCCGGTGGACCCGGACGTGCGCCCTGCGCTGTCGATGCGCACGGCCGCCGAACGCAACCGCCGCATCCCGGGCCTGGTCCAGCTGTACTCGACCCTGGTCTCGACGGCGCTGGAGGATTCGCACCAGGCCGCGCAGGAGTTCATCACGCAGCGCTTCAGCAGGATCCGTGCCGGGATGGCCGAGCAGGTGAGGCAGCTCCAGGATTCGGGCGAGCTGCGCGCCGACCTGGATCCGGAGCTCGTCGCCGCCCTGGTCATCGCCGCGTCCGACGGGCTGCAGACGCAGTGGCTGCTCGACGACAGCGTCGACCACGAAGCCGCGCTCGAGATGCTGGACCGGCTGCTCTCCGGCGGCGTCACCGACTGATCCCTGATCCTGTTCCCCTCCCCGCACCACGTTTCCCTCCCCGCATACGCGCAAACACGGGGAGGGAAACACGGCCAGGGGAGGGAAACGTTCATCCGCACGGAGACTCTCGCGTCAGAGCCTCACCGCGGTCGGCTCAGAGCGTGGCGGCGAACGGGTCGAAGCCCTCCGGCAGCAGCGGCACGGGCTCCACCGTGCTCTCGACCGCGATGGTCCGGCCGGTACGGGACGACTCCTGGGCGGACAGCAGCACGTCCAGCACGTGGAACCCGAGCTCGCCGGAGGCCACGTGCGGCCGGTCCGCGGCGATCGCGCGCACCATGTCGAGCGCGCCGAGGCCGCGGCCGAGCGCGATGTCCTCGTGCTCGATCTCGATCCACTCCTGCTCGAAGGACATTCCGTCGCGCAGCACGCCGAGCGGCTTCACGTACGCGATCCGCCCGGCGAACATGTTCGGGTCGGGGAGGACGATCGTGCCCTCGGTGCCGTGGATCTCGACGACGCCGTGACGCTCCAGCGCCGAGTCGAAGCTCAGCAGGCTCTGCGCCTGGGCGCCCTGCTCGAACGCGGTGACGATCTGGATCGTCGAGGGCACCTCCACCGGGAACAGGGTTCCGGCGTTCGGGCCCGTGCGGATCTCCCGCTGCTCGCGCGCCCTGCTGCCGACCGCCGCGACGCTCGCGACCGGGCCGAACAGGCTCACGAGCGCGGAGAAGTAGTACGGCCCCATGTCGAGCAGCGGACCGGCGCCCTCGGCGAAGAGGAAGGCGGGATTGGGGTGCCAGAGGTCCGGCCCCTGCGTCTGGAACGCCGTCTGCGCGAACAGCGGACGCCCGATCACGCCGCTCTCGATCGCCCGGCGCGCGGCCTGGAATCCCGGGCCGAGCAGGGTGTCCGGAGCAGAGCCGACGCGCAGCCCCGCCGCGTCGGCCTCGCGCAGCAGCGCGGCGGCGCCCTCGCGGTCCAGGCCCAGCGGCTTCTCGGTCCACACGTGCTTTCCCGCGGCGATCGCGGCACGCGACACCTCCACGTGCGCGGCGGGGATCGTGAGGTTGATCACGAGGTCGACCCCGGGGTGGGCGAGGACGTCCTCGGCGGATCCGAAGGCCGGGACGTCGTACTTCTCGGCCTGCGCCTGCGCCCTCTCCTGCAGCAGGTCGCCGACGATGAGCACCTCGGTGTCGGGGAACCGTCCGAGGTTCTCGAGGTAGGTGTCGCTGATGACCCCGACGCCGATGACGCCGATCCCGACCGCGCTCATCGGGCGAAGCCGCCCTCGGTGAGGAACGCGTAGCTCGCGGCGATGTCGTCGAAGACGTCGCCCGGCGCGTTGTCGTACTCGATGACGGCGTACTGCACCGCCGGCGCCGTACGCAGCGCATCGGCGAGCGGAACGTCGCCGCTGCCCGCGTGGCGCTGATCGAGGCTGTCCGAGCCGAACTCGCCGGCGCCCGGCGCGAACGGGTTGCTCTCGGGGGCGGTGCCGTCCTTGACGTGCACGGCGACGAGGCGGGCGCCGAGGCGGGAGACGAGCGCGGTGACATCCTGGCCGCCGACGAGAGCCCAGTACAGGTCGAGCTCGAGCGCGACCCGCTCGTCGGTGAGCGCCACGAAGCGCTCGTACGCGCTCTGCCCGTCGAAGTCGGCCACGAACTCCTGCGCGTGGTTGTGGTAGCCGACGGAGAGACCGTAGCCCGCGGCGGTGTCGGCGAGGGCGTTCAGCCGGTCGGCGATCTCGGCGACCCCGTCGAGCGTGAACCAGCGCTCGGGCGCGACGAACGGGTCGAAGACGGTCTTCATGCCGAGCTTCGCCGCGGCCTCGAAGACGACCTCGGGCGCGGGCGTCGGGATGGATCCGTCCGGCGTCCACAGCTCGTCGGAGAGCAGCGGCGCGTGCCCCGTGGGCGAAGCCAGCCCCGAGGCGTCGAGGGCGGCGCGGATCTCGTCCGGACGGCGCACGAAGTCGAACGCCTCCACGTTGCGCAGCCCGATGGCGGCGAGCCTGTCGAGGGATCCACCCATGTCGGCGGAGAACTCCGCCGCGAGCGTGTAGAGCTGAACCGAGGTTTCCGGCAGGGCCACGTCGACCTTCCTTCTCTGAGCGAGGACGGGCGCACTCGGCCCGTGCGGTCAGAGTAACAGAAACCTCCAGGTGGAGGTAATGCGATTCCGCCGATCGAAGAAGCTCTGCCAGGGCGAGAGCCTGAACGTCGACATCCAGGTCATGGTCCCGGAACCCGACCGAGTTCCCCCGCGCCATCGACGGAGGCATCTGACCAGCCACCGAAGTCAGGCGGTGACCCTGATGACGAGCGGGCGCAGCGGGCTCCCCTCCGCGACGGCGGGAAGCCGTGCCGCGCCGTCCAGCGGATCGGCGCGACCGACGCGGACGTCGGCAGCGGGGATGCGGCGCAGCACGGCCACCCGGAACGCGTCCGCGAGCACGGCGGATCCCAGCACCCCGCCGATCGCCCGCACCGGCACCCCGGCGCTCGACGCCTCGGCGTCGACGGGCTCGCGGCCTTCCGGTCCGATCTCGCCCGCTCTCAACAATCCGCTCGCGACCGAGTGCGCGAGCTGTTCGGCCGCGGCGACCGAGACCGCGATCGCGACCTCGTCGCCCGCTGCCGCCGCTTCGGCCACGGCGCGCGCGTACGCGGCCACGCGGCGCACCCGGTCCTGATCCGCCTGCAGCTCGATATAGGCGTCCTCCAGCACGGGGAACTCGGCACGCACGGCGGCGGTGAGCGCCGTGGCGGGACCTCGTCCGTCGTTCGCGCGCAGCACGGCATCCAGTGCCGCGCGCCCGATCCAGAAGCCGCTGCCCGCATCGCCGAGCAGGTGCCCCCAGCCGTCCACTCGAGCGATCTCCGTGCGCCCCACCGCCAGGGTCACCACGCCGGTTCCGACCGCGACCACCGCGCCCCGGGTGTCTCCGAGCGCCCCGAGGAACGCGGTGATCGAATCGTGCGCGATGCTCAGCGAGCGCGCTCCCCAGGAGCCGGCCACCCTCATCAGCTCGTCCGCATCCGTCGCGGCCCCGGTGAGTCCGGAGACGCCGATCCCGACCTCCGAGGCAGCGTGACCGCGCCGTTGCGCCTCCGAGAGCACGGCCGCGAGCTGCGGCATCAACGGGATGTCCGTGCGGATTCCGGAGATGCTCCAGTCCGTCACCCCTCCCCCGGTGGAATGGCGGACCTTGATGCTGCTCTGGCCGGCGTCGATCGCGAGCAGGCCGCCCGCCGGCATCGGCGGGGCGCCCTGCGGAGCCGTCGCCACGAACGCGGGTGCGGAGAACGAGCGGACGTGCGGGATGCTCATGCGCGGATGCGCCTTTCGATGGGGACGGAGCCGCCCACGGGGGGACGGCTCCGTCGAGGCGTCAGCGGACGCCGATGGCGGAGATCTCCGTGCGGCCCTCGTCCACGAAGAGGTTGAGGCCGCGCACCTGGCCGAGCAGCGCACGGCAGTCCGCGCTCAGCGTGGCGAGATCGAAGGTCACGGCTCCGGCCCCGGTGTGCGCCCCGGCATCGGCCCGGGCGGCCGGCGCCGTCTCGCACCAGGTCCAGTTCGGGCCCAGCTGCAGCGCCGCCTTCATGCCGGCACCGGTCGTGGCGGGCACGTCGACGACGAGCGTGGTGCGGCCGGAGAAGTCCTGCCCGCCCGGGCCGCTGACCCAGTCACCGCCGGATCCGGCCTGGACCACGAGCCTGCCGTTCTCGGCCGTGGCCGTGCCGCCGTTGGTCTGCCAGTCGGGGACGGCCCACCCGTGCGCGCCGTCGGCGAAGTCCACCACCGGCACCGGACGGTTCGCGCGCACGATCACGTCGGTGCGCTGCAGCCAGCTGGCCAGCTCCGCGCGGGAGATGCTGCCGTTCACCCCGAACTGCGTGGTCGAGATCGGCTCGACCATGCCTGCGGCCACCGCCCAGGCGACAGCCGGGGCCGACGCGCGGGGGACGTCCTTGAACGTCGGCCCGTTCGTCACGGTGGGTGAGCCGGCGCGCTTCCAGAGCGCCGTGGTCATCGCGAGCCGGCGGGCCGCGGTCGGCGCGACGAGTCCGGACAGCCCTGCCTGCTTGTCATAGGCGGCGAGGACCCGCGCGGCCTCGTCGTCCTTCACAGCCCGGGTCGGGTGGAAGGCGCCGTTCTTGTCGCCGAGGTCGATCACGCTGTCGTGCAGCCACTGGATCGCGGCGTGGTCGGGGTCGTCACGCGGAACGTCGGTGTACGTCGTGGGCGGGGGCGTCCCGACCACGGCGCGCAGGCCATCGAGCACGATGGATCCGCTCGCTGCCCCTCCCGTGACGGCGTTCACGTAGACGTTGAACTGGGTCACCTGCGCGAGCAGGTCCTGGGTGAGCACGGCGCCGGCGTGCGCGGTGTCCCACGGCGCCGGGTGCCAGTCCGAGAACGGGATGTCGACGAGTGACGCGGTCGTGCCCGCCAGCGACGGGTAGGCCTCGAACGTGACGCCGCCGGCGACCAGCTGCAGCACGAGCTTGTTGTCCGAGCCGTCGGGGTGGATCCACGCCTGGAAGTCCCAGAAGCCCGACCAGTCGGCGCTCAGCTGCTTGCCGAACCCGGTGTAGCTCTGGGTCGCGAACGAGTAGTCGAGCTGTAGCGCCTGCGTGCCGTCGCCGACCGGGGTGGCCGCCGAGGCTTTCGCGAGGGAGAGGGTGTTGGAGTTGTACTGCACGTAGGCGCTGCGCAGCGCCGCGTCGTCGCCGTACCCCTCGAAGTCGTCCACCTCACCCGGAGCCATGACGGGCGCCGGCCCGACCACGACCGAGGATGCCGTGCTCGCGAGCTCGGTGCCGCCGGCGTAGACGTGCAGGGTCAGCCCGTGCGTCGCGTTGGTGCGCAGTTCCGCGGGAACGCCCCACGTCCCGGTCCACCACAGGGATCCGGGTGCGGGCGCGGTGAGGTCGACGACCTGCGCGGTGCCGTCCACCGAGACGGTGACCTTGTCGACGCCGGTGCGGTGCTGCACCGACGCGAGGATCTGCTGCGTCGTGCCCGCGACGCGGGATCCGCCCGCAGGGCTCGCCAGGTGCGCCACCGGCTGGGTGGGCACGGCGTCGACCGTGCGGGTGAGCACGTCGGAGGGCAGGTCCTTCGCGAACAGGGTGTACGGGTCGTCGTAGTACGCCTGGAAGTCGGGCAGCATCTCGCCGGAGGTGGGGATGTACGGCGTCGTGGTGCCGCCGAAGTCGGCCCAGGTGAGCATGTATGCCGACCGCGACGCGCGCGGATCCGCGGTGATCGCGTTCAGGACGTCCCTGTACCAGTGCACGTTGGTGTTCTGGCCGTCCGGCTGCACACCGCCGGTGATCCCGAACTCGGTGAAGGCGCTGATCTTGCCGCGCGCGTCCGCGAGGTCGGCGATCATGCCGAGATCGGAGACGAGCCCGGCGAGGAAGGCGCTGTCCGCCGCCGCGTCGTAGGTGTCATAGCCGAGCACGTCCACGAAGTCGTCGCCCGGATACGTGCGCAGGTACTGGTCGGCGCTGCCGCCGAAGCCGCCGCCCGGCGAGAAGGCGTAGAGCAGGTTGTGCACGCCCTTCACGTCGCGCAGGTATTCCACGGTGTATCGGAACAGCTCGGCGTACTCGCCGGGGGTTCCGAAGGCCGCGCCCCACCAGAACCAGGATCCGGCGTTCTCATGCCAGGGCCGGAAGATGATGGGAATGGCATGGCCGTTCGCGTCCGTCGCGTGCGTCGCCGCCACCGCGATCTCGTCCAGGAAGGCGTTGAGCTGCGCGTTCTTCGCGCCGCCCGGCAGCACCGCGCGCAGCGCGTCGCCGGAGGTGTCGTAGAAATCGCCGCCCGTGGCGAAGTTCGGCAGGTGCGCGCTGAGCGTGGCGATGCCGCCGAGGTCGTGCGCCTGACGGATCGCGTGGGCGAGGGTGAGCGCGTTCTGATCCTGCGTGGCGCCGCCGTCACCGGGCTTCTCCTTGCCCTCGATGATGAGCGTGTCGAAGCCGAACACGGCCGGGTAGTCGCCGACGGCCGCCTTCACGTCGCTGGAGACGCCGTCGGGCGTGGTGAACGTGGATCCGTAGTCGGTGTCGTGCTGGTGCCCGAACAGGATCCCCGTGCCGCGCAAGTCGCGCAGGTAGGAGAACAGGCTGCGGGTCTCGGGGGTGGCGTCGCCGTCGACCAGGTCGGCCGAGGCCGCGGTCGCGGCGGCCGGCACCGCAGATGCGGCGGCGGCCGCCGAGGCGCTCGTCGGGATCAGCAGCCCGGCGAGCAGGACGGTCGCCGTCGCGAGAGCGGCGGCAGGGGGGATGCGACTCATCGTCGAGTCTCCTTCTGTGAGGGGGTGAGGGATCCGTCAGCGGGTCTTCGCGAGGTAGGTCTCGCGGAGGAACGCGGCGGCGGGCTTGCCGTAGGGGCAGTAATCGTCGTTCGAATCGGCCTCCGCGAGCGGATAGAGCCGCGGGGGCCAGTCCCACAGCATGAAGCCGCGCATCCACGGGCGCCGGTCGCAGGCGTCGAGCATGGCCCGGTAGTAGCGCAGCTGCTCGGCGCCGGAGGGCGCGCCGGGAAGGCTCCAGTCGTTGGGCCGGTCGGGCGAGCCCTCCCGCGACGGGCAGCCGGCCTCCATGAAGAAGAACGGCTTGCCGGATCCCCGCACGACCTTCTCGATGCGATCGAGCTCGGCATCCCAGCGGTCGATCGGGTAGTAGCCGCTCGAGGTGATGACGTCCACCGCGTCCCACCAGGTGACGTGGTCCTCCTGGTACTTGTCGCAGTTGTACGCGATCACGCCGGTGTACACCTCGCGCACGGCGGCGACGAGCGCACGCCACTCCGCCTCGCGGCCGTCGGCGCACACCATCTCGCAGCCGATGCAGAGCATCTCGCATCCCTCGGCCTCGGCGATCCGGGCCGCGTGCAGGATGAAGCCGGTGTACGCGGCGAACCACTCGCCCCAGCTCGGCTCGCCGGGCACATCCCAGTCGAAGAACCCGATGTAGGCGCGCCAGGTGCCGTCGCTGACGTTGACGACCGGCTTCAGGCACACCTTCAGCCCGTGCGAGCGGGCCTCACGGATCGCCCAGACGATCTCCTCCTCGCTGACCGTGGGCGCCTGGCCCCAGGGCATGGTCACGGACTGCGCGGTCTCCTGCTCGACCGCGTACGCGATCGCGGTCCAGTTCACGCCCTGCTCTGCCATGAGCCGCATCGACTCGGCCGCCTCGGGCGCGGCCCAGGTGCCGCGCACGCCGGTCCAGCCCCAGGTCATGCCGGCGACGTACGGATCCAGCACGCCGAGGCCGGGGCCGCTCATCGGGTCACCAGCTCGTTCGCGGTGCGAACCACGCGGGGATCCGTGAGCAGCTGCGGATCCAGGTCGGCGCGGTGACGCACCCGGAACACGGCCGTCTCCCCGGGCAGGAGCGTGACGAGGCCCTGCTCGGTGACGGCGTCGGGATCCGCCTTGTCGACGAGCAGCGTCAGGTCGCGCAGCAGCGTCCGCGCGGTGATCCGCGCCTCGCTGCCGCCGTTCACGGCCACGACCTCGGCCGCGTAGCCCGCGGCCGGCAGCGCGGAGTCGCGCGGTTCCACGAAGTACCGGAAGCCGCGCTCGACGGGCACGGCGCCCTTCGTCTCGCTGCGCTCGCTCAGGGACCGGACGCTGCGCTCGCTCAGGGACCGGACGGACACGTCGGCGACGAGCAGCTCGCCCGCGGGGTCCCCCGCTGCGGCGACGGACCCGTCGAGCGCGACCGTGTGCGATCCGCGGGCGGCCACCGACACCGGCACGGTCTGCATGGCCAGCACGGATCCGTCGAATCCCAGCCGACGCACGACGAGCTCGCCGTCCCAGACCTCGCCGGTGTCGTTGCCGAGCACGGCGGCGAGGCCCTCCCCCCGCGGCTGGATCGTGACGATGCGCGGCGCGAAGGCCGCCTTCAGCCCGTACCAGAGCGGCTTCAGGCGCTCGTCACCGTCGATCGCGGCCCAGGAGGTGACCGGCCAGCAGTCGTTGAGCTGCCAGACCACGGCGCCCGAGGTGTGCGGGGCGAGAGCGCGGAAGTGGTCGAGCGCGAACCGCACGGCGTGCGCCTGGTTCAGCTGCATCGCCCAGTGCCAGTCCTCCATGGCGGCGGGCACCCGGAAGTGCGGCAGCAGCCCGGTGGTGAGCTTGACGTTGCCCTCCATCGCCTTCTGATGCACGATCATGCCCGGCGATTCGGGGGTCAGCGGCGCGTCGGTCACGGAACGGGTCAGCGTGGACCACGCCGGCGGGCCCTGCCAGCCGAACTCGGCGACGAACCGCGGCCGGTGCTCGGCGTAGGTCGGGTAGTCGCGGCGGTTCCACTGGTCCCACAGGTGCATGGTGCCGTGCGGTTCGGCGTTCGGATGCGGGGTCTCGCCGTCCGGCCGGGTGGGGCTGAACGGGCTGCCCGGGCTGTACGGCACGTGCGGTGCGAGTTCGCGCACGAGCGCAGGGAACAGCTCGTGGTAGTAGTAGGCGCCCCAGGTGGCCCCGTCGAGGTACTGCTTCCAGCCCCAGTCCTCGTGACCCCACAGGTTCTCGTTGTTGCCCGTGAGGAGCACGAGCGAGGCGTGATCGGCGAGGCGCACGATGTTCTCCCGCGCCTCCGCCTCGATCTCGCCGCGCAGCGGCTCCTCCTCGGGATAGGCGGCGCACGCGAAGAGGAAGTCCTGCCAGGTGAGCAGGCCCAGCTCGTCGCACAGCTCGTAGAAGTCGTCGGACTCGTAGATCCCGCCGCCCCACACCCGGATCAGGTTGAGGTTCGCGGCGACCGCCTGGCGCAGCCTCCGCTCGTAGCGGGCGCGGTCCACCCGCACCGGCAGCGCGTCGTCCGGGATCCAGTTCACGCCCTTGACGAACACCGGCTGGCCGTTGACCGCCAGCGAGAACGGCGTGCCGTCCGCGTCGGGCTCGGTGTCCCACTCGACCGTGCGGAAGCCCACGCGGCGTACGACCGCATCGAGGTCGCCGCGCCCGTGCGGCGGCTCCTCGCGGATCGAGACGTGCACGTCGTACAGCGGCTGGTCGCCGTAGCCGGCCGGCCACCAGCGCTCCAGGCCCGCCGCCTCGACGGCGACGACGACGGAGTCGGATCCGGCGTCGACGAGCGCCTCGCCTCGGGATCCGCCGAGGGTCGCGGTCACGACGAGAGCCGTGTCCGCATCGGAGGACGCCCGCTCCACGCGCACGACCGCCTCGACGCGGCCGCCGCCGACCGTAGGGGTCGCCGCGATCCGCACCTCGGCGAGGCGCGCGACCGACCACGACTCCAGCCGCACCGGCCGCCAGATCCCGCTCGTGTACGTCGCGATGCCCCAGTCCCACCCGAAGTTCGCGGCCGACTTGCGGATCGCCTCGTACGGCAGCGGATAGGGACGGGGCCGAGCGCCGAGCTCGAGGCTCTGCGCATTCGCGTACCGGATCGGCGAGCGGAACGCCACCTCGAGCGCGTTGTCGCCCTCGATCAGGGCATCGCGCACGTCGACGCGGTACGAGCGGTGCTGGTTCGCCGCGTCCAGGACGATGCGACCGTTCAGCGTGACCGTGGCGACCGTGTCCAGACCGTCGAAGACGAGATCGTGCCGCTCGTGGCCGTCGGCGGTCCACGCGAAGCGGGACTCGTACGTCCAGTCGACGAGGCCGATCCAGGCCAGCAGCGCCTCGTTGTCGTCGACGTAGGGATCCGGGATGAGTCCTGCGGCGAGCAGATCGGTGTGCACGCAGCCGGGCACGGTCGCCTCGACGGATCCTTCCCGCAGCGCCTCCTCCAGATGCGCGGGCACCGGGCCGTCGGCCGCACGCAGGCGCCAGCCGGCATGCAGCTCGCGGCGCTGCACGCGCATCGGGCCGGCCTCGGGGATCCGGTCGGTCAGCTCGGAGGTCAGGGTCATTTCACGGCTCCCGTCATCAGGCCTCGGTAGATCCACTTCTGCAGCAGCAGGAACGCGATGAGCGACGGGATGATCACGAGCAGGGTGCCCGCCGCGATCACCTCCCACTGGGTGTTCGTCGCGCTCTTGAAGTTGTAGAGCGTCGTCGACACGAGACCCTCGCTGGGCAGGTAGAGGAACGGTGTGTAGAACTCGTTGTAGATGCCGATGCCCTTGATGATCACGACCGTGGCGATTGCGGGCTTGAGCAGCGGCAGGATGATCCGCCAGTAGATCGTCCAGCGGTTGGCGCCGTCGAGCATCGCGGCCTCGTCGAGCGATTCCGGGATGGACTGCATGAACTGGATGAACAGATAGATCGCGATGATGTCGGTGCCCGTGAACATCAGGATCAGCGCGCCCTTGGTGTCGTAGAGTCCCAGCCCGTTGATGAGCTGGAACGTCGCGACCTGGCTGGTGACCGAGGGCACCAGGGTGGCGATCATGAACAGCGCCGTGACGAGGCCCTTGCCGCGGAACCGGAAGCGGTCCAGCGCATAGGCGGCCATGGATCCGATGAAGATCGTGCCCACGAGCGAGACGGCCAGCACGATCGCGGTGTTCACGAAGCCCTCGAGCATGTGGCCCTTGACGAACGCGGTCACGAAGTTGCCGATGTCGAACCAGTTGCTCGGGGGTGTCAGCGCGTCGGTGCGGTGGTACTCCTTCGACGGCTTGAAGCTCGCGAACAGGATCGCGACCATCGGCAGGAGGGTGAAGAACGCCGCGATCAGCAGGCTGAGGTACTTGGCGGCCTGGGCGCTGATGCCGCGCAGGCGGATCCAGGCCAGGGACGGCGTGCGGCGGCCGTCGGCCTGCCGCGGTGCGATGGTGCTCATGCGAGGTCCACCTTCTCGTCGGGGAAGAGCTTGCGCTGGATCCAGGTGACCAGCAGGACGATGATCAGCAGCACGACGGCCATGGCGGACGCGAGCCCGACGTGCGTGTACACGAACGCGGTCTGCACGGTCTTGATGACGAAGGTCGTGGTGCCGTTCGCGCCGCCCGTCATGATGAACGGCGTCTCGAACGCGGCCAGCGAACCGGAGATGCCGAGGATGAGGCTGAGTCCGACCACGCGGCGGATGCCCGGGAAGATGATGGCCCAGAACTGCTGCCACCGGCTCGCGCCGTCCAGGTCCGCCGCCTCGTAGAGCTCGCCGGGGATCGACTGGATCGCGCCGAGGAAGAGCACGAAGTTGAGCCCCGTGTAGCGCCAGACCGAGGTGCTGGCCAGCGACCAGTTCGCGATCGACGGGTCGCCCAGCCACTGCGGCGGATGGGTCACGCCGAACCAGCTCAGCACGATGTCGAGGGAGCCGCCCTGCTGGAACACGTACTGGAACATGAAGGCGATCGCGACGCCGTTGATGAGGTACGGGAAGAACAGGATCCCGCGGAACAGGTTCGAGAAGCGGGTGCTGAAGCTGAGGATCGTGGCGAAGTACAGGGCCAGGGCCATCTGCACGAAGGTCGCCAGGAAGTAGTAGACGCTCACGAGGAACACCCGGAAGATGTCAGGGTTCGAGAACACCTGGACGTAGTTGTCCAGGCCGACGAAGGTCTTGTTCTGGTCGAACCCGTCCCAGCTCGTGAAGCTGTAGTAGATGAGGTTCACCGCCGGCCAGTAGGTGAGCAGCAGGAGCAGGCCGAGGGCCGCCGCGAGGAAGAGCCAAGGGGTGAGCCGGGTGAGGATCCGCCGTCGGCCCGTGGGCTCCGGGCGCCGCTTGCCGAAGCGGCGCCCGGAGACTGCGGGGATGGCGGAGGTGCTCGCCGGCGTGGCACTCGGAGCCGAGATCGCCATGAGATGTCCTCCGTATGGATTCGGTCGTTACTTGACGAGCTGCTTCACAGCCGCGCCCCACCGGGCGTTGAGCTCGGCGAAGTAGCTGTCCTTGGTGCCGTCGGCGGCTCCCCGCGCGATGTCGACGAGCTTCTGCCGGTACGTCTGTCCGTAGATGTCGATCTGCGCCTGGTTGGCGACGTCGCTGAGCAGGCTCTCCTTGCCCTTGGGGGCCTGAGCGGGCTCGATCAGCTTCACGCCTGCATCGGACAGGCCGGTGAGGTTCTTGGGCAGCGGCGCGCTCTTGACAGGCGAGACCATGCCCTGGTCCGTCGTGTAGGACGACTTCTCCGCGAACCAGGTGATCCAGGCCTTCGCGGCCGCCTTGGCGTGCGAGTGCTTGCTGATGGCGTTGCTGTAGTCGCCATCGTTGGTCGCGTACTGCACGCCCTTCGCCGCAGCAGGGAAGGCCATATAGCCGATGTCGTCCGGGGAGGCGCCGGCCTTCACCGCCGCGGCCTGCATCTGCGAGACGGCCCAGGATCCGAGCACCATCGCGCCGACCTTCCCGGTGCCGAGCTGGGTCTTGGACCCCTCCCAGTCGGTGGAGAGCGGATCGGGCTCGGTGAGCTTCTCATGCACGGAGTCGAACAGCAGCGAGTCGATCGCGTAGATGTCCGTGCCCTCGGTCCACGGCTTCGGATTCTCCGCCATGTGCACCGATGCGTCGGGGTCGTCGGTGATGGCGCCGAGGCTGCCCATCCCCTGCGAGAGCGGCCACCCGTCCTTGTAGTTGGTGTAGAGCGGGATCGCGTCCGTCTTCTCCTTGATGAGCTTCAGGTCGGTGATCCACTCGTCCTCGGTCTTCGGCAGCGCGGTGATGCCGGCCTTCTCCCAGACCTTCTTGTTGTAGACGATGCCGTTCGCGTTGCCGCCGGTGGAGAGGCCGTACTGCGTGCCGTCGAAAGAGGACTTCGCGGTGTACCGGAAGGTCGAGGAGTAGTCGCTGCTCTTGCCCAGCGGCTCGAAGAACTGCTTGTACTGGCTGGGCTTGACGGCGGCGGGGATCGCCAGCACGTCGCCGTACTTGCTGCCGTTGAGGCGCGTCTTGATCGCGTTCTCGTAGTCGTTGACGCCCTCGAAGGTCACGGTGACGTCGGGGTAGCTCTTCCTGAACTCGGCGGCGTACTTGTCGAACGTGCCGTCCGAGACGAGGTCGGTGCGGTTGGTGAGCACGGTGATGGCGCCCTTGGCCGGGCCATCGGTGCCGCCCGAGCCGCCGCTCGATGAGCAGCCGCTGAGTGCGACCGCCGTGACGGCGAGCGCCGCGGCTGCTGTCAGTGCCTTCGTTGCCATGTCTGACTCCTGTCGGGTTCTTCCTTGAACGGGATCCGTCGGTGAAAAGTGCGGGTGGTGCTTCGCAGTACTTAAGCGCATAATCTATGAAGACGCAAGCGGCATGTCAACGGCGCTCCTCGGTTCCACCGCTCCGAACGAGCAGAGAAATGACATGTGACCAGGCAATCTCAAGAAAAAGGAAATAATCCGGATCCGGCAGCCGCCACCCGGTTACGAGCATCTCGATCCCCAGGAGGACCCCGCATGACCACGGATCCGATCGTTCTGGACGCGCACGGCACGTCCCTCGTCATCGACGCGTCGACCCCGGGGCTGCCCGCGGTGCTGCACTGGGGCGCATCCCTCGGGGGTGCGGACCTCGACGGCGGCGGGCTGAGCGCCGCCGTCTCCCGGCAGACGCCGCCCGCCACTCTCGACGCCGCATGGGAGGTCACGCTCTCGCCGCAGGAGGCGGAGGGGTGGTCGGGTCGCCCAGGCCTGCAGCTGCGCCGCGACGGCGTGCAGCTGCGCCCGCGCTGGCGCGTGGTGGCGGTGTCGGCGGACGGCGCCGGCGCGGCACCGCCGGACCGGTGCGAGACGACGGCGATCGACGACGCATCCGGGCTCGCCGTGACGATCCGGATCGGCATCGAACCCGGCGGGGTCGTGCGCGTCGGCCAGACGCTGCGGCACGACGGCGCCTCCGGGCGCATCGACGTGGACTGGCTGGAGAGCATCCTGCCGGTGCCCACCACGGCGGACCACCTGCTGACCTTCGATGGCCGGTGGACGCGGGAGAAGCGCCCGGTCGTGACCGCGATGACCGCGGGCGCGACGGTCCGGCAGTCCCGCCGGGGACGCCCGGGCCACGACGCCCCCACCCTGATGGCCGCGTCGGTCGGCGCGCCGCGCTTCGCCGACGGCCGGATCTGGGCCGCCCACGTCGCCTGGTCGGCCGACGTCACCTACCGGGTGGACCGGATCACCGACGCGGTCACCCAGCTCGGCGGCGGCGAGCTGCTGCGCCCGGGCGAGGTGGCGCTCGCCCCCGGCGACGAGTACGTCGCGCCCGACGTGCTCTTCGCGCACTCCGCCCACGGCCTGGACGGCATCGCCGCGGCCTTCCACGGCTGGCTGCGAGCGCGGCCGGAGCACCCGCGCACCCCGCGGCCGTTCGTGCTGAACACCTGGGAGGCGGTGTACTTCGACCACTCCCCGGAGCGGATCACGGCGCTCGCGGAGCGCGCCGCATCCGTCGGCGTGGAACGGTTCGTCCTCGACGACGGCTGGTTCGCGGGGCGCCGCGACGACACCACGAGCCTCGGGGACTGGATCGTCGACCGCACCGCCTGGCCGCAGGGACTCGCGCCGCTCGCCGCCCGTGTGCACGAGCTGAGCATGCAGTTCGGCCTCTGGTTCGAGCCCGAGATGGTGAGCCTCGACTCCGACCTCGCCCGCAGCCATCCGGACTGGCTGTTGCACGATCCGCGGCACCTCCGCCACGATCCGCGGCTGTCCTGGCGCACCCAGTTCGTGCTCGACCTGGCGAACCCCGGGGCGTACGCCCACGTGCTCGGCCAGGTCTCGGCGCTCGTCGGCGAACTCGGCATCGACGTCATCAAGTGGGACCACAACCGCGACCTCGTGGAGGCCGTGCACGACGGCCGGCCCGGCGTGCACGCGCAGACGCACGCGCTCTACCGGCTCCTCGACGAGCTGAGACGGCGGCATCCGGGGCTCGAGATCGAGTCGTGCTCCTCGGGCGGCGCCCGCACCGATCTCGGGATCCTGCAGCGCACCGACCGGGTGTGGGCGAGCGACTCGAACGACCCGGTCGAGCGGCAGGACATCCAGCGCTGGACCGGGCTGCTGCTGCCGCCCGAGCTCGTCGGCGCGCACGTGGGCCCCGGCGCCTCGCACAGCTCGGGCCGGGTCACGCCGCTGTCGTACCGGATGGCGACGAGCCTGATGGGATCCGCGGGGCTGGAGTGGAACCTCCTCGACTGCACCGACGACGAGCTCGCCGCGATCGCCGCCTTCGGCCGGCTCTACACCGAGCTGCGGCCGATCGTGCACGCCGGCACCACGCTGCACCCCGTCGTTCGCGACCCGGCGTGGCGGATCACCGGGTTCGTCGCGCCTGATCGTGACGCCGCCGTGGTCGTGGCCGCCACCGTGGCGAGCCTCGAGGACGCCCGTGCCGAGCGCCTCCGCATCCCGGGGCTGGACCCCGCCCGGCGGTACCGCGTGCGGGTGCGCCGCGAGATCGGCGACGCCGCGTACGGATGGATCGCGCCGCCGTGGTTCACGTCCGGCGAGGTGGAGCTGTCCGGGGCGGCGCTGGCCGAGCTGGGTCTGCAGCTGCCGACGCTGTGGCCGGTGCAGGCCTTCGTGCTGCACCTCGACGCGGTGTGAGCGGGCGTCCCGCGCCGTCAGGATCGAACGGCGCGGGACGGCCGTGTCATCAGGACCGGGCCGGCGCAGGACCCGTCGAGCCGCGCAGCACCAGCGACGGCGTGGAGTCGAGGAAGGCACCGGATGCCCCCTCGTCCATCACCTGGAACAGCCGCCGTGCGACGTGCGCGCCGTACCCCACGACATCGTGGCTCAGCGCGGTGAGGGCAGGGACCGTGTAGCGGCAGATGACCGAGTCGTCCCAGGCGATGACCGAGGCGTCCTCGGGCACGCGCAGCCCCGCCGCGGCGAACTCGCCGAGACTCGCGATCGCCATGATGTCGTTGTCGTAGACGAAGGCGGTCGGGCGGTCCTCCCCCGCGAGGGCGCGGCGCGTGGCCTCCACTCCGCGCTCCGGCGAGAAGTCGGTCTCCAGCAAGACGCCCGTGCAGGCGTGCTGGGCGACGGCGGCGAGGAAGGCCTCGTCGCGGATGCGCGAGTGGGCCAGCTCGGGGGTGCCGCCGACGCGCGCGATCCGGCGATGGCCGAGGGCGGCGAGCGCCTCCACGGCCTCGCGCATGGCCGCCGCGTCGTCGGTCCACACCGCGGGGAGCGATCCCACATAGGCCGGATCCCCGACCGCGATGCTCGCCAGAGGTGCGCCCTTCTCGAGCTCCGCGATGCGCGGATCGTGCGTGCGGATGTCGACGATGATCGCCCCGTCGACGCGCCGCGCGCGGCGCCACTGCCGCAGGGCGCGCAGCTCGGCGTCGAGATCGGGCACCACCTGCAGCAGCAGCCCGTAGTCGCGCCGGGAGAGCTCGCTCTCGATGCCGGCGAAGAACTGCATGTAGAACGATTCGACGCCGAGGTTCCCCGGGTCGCGGGCCAGCGCGAGTCCGATGGTGTGGGTCTTCGCCCCGGCGAGCGCGCGTGCGGCGCTGGTGGGAGCCCAGCCCAGCTCGTCCGCGATCGCGAGGATGCGCGTGCGGGTCGCCTCGGACACGCCTTTGCGTCCGTTCAGCGCGAACGAGACCGCCGCGGACGAGACGCCGGCACGCGCGGCGATGTCGTCCACGGTGACCGCCCGCTTCGCCTTCTTGCCGATTCCCACGTCTGAAGGCTACCGGGCGCTCGCGGGGTACTCGGCGGTTTCAGACCTGGCGCATCCGCTCGGCGAGCCAAGCCGCCTGGCGCTGCCAGTGCACGCCTTGACCGCCCTCATGCTCGTTGAAGGCGTACTCCACCACCTCGACGGGTGCGCCATGGCGGTTCGCCGCTGCATACACCGTCGACGGCGGGCCGACCGGGTCCATGCACGTTCGATCCGGCGCCGGCAGCTCGGCGAGCTGCGTTCGGTGGTCGAATCCGAGTCCGGTCGGGCGTTCCTCGCCGAGGCCTGCACCGGGTGGCCGATCGGCGGTCGGGCACGGGCCGCGGTCAGCCGATCCGACGGGCGCGCGTCCGGGCTCGGGCCCGCGGGACCTCGGGGCCTGCGACGGCGGGGCCGACCGCCGCCTCGATCTCCCCGATGCCCTCGACCACGAGACGCACGACGTCGCCCTCGGCGAGCGGCGGCGGGGTCAGCGATCCGTTGCGGCCCCACAGCTCGCCGAGGCACCCGCCGTTGCCGACGGTTCCGGATCCGAGGACGTCGCCGGGCACGACCCGCGAGTTGCGCGACGCGTACGCCACGAGCTCCGGCAGCGGCCAGCCCATGTTGGACACCAGATCCTCGCCGACCCGCTCGTCGTTGACGTACGCCTCGGCCCGGATCGCGAGGAATCCCTCGGCATCGAGCGAGGACTCCAGCTCATCGGCCGTGACGATCCACGGCCCGAGGCTCATCCCGAAGTCCTTGCCCTTCGCGGGCCCCAGACGCACCTTCATCTCGCGGCCCTGCAGGTCGCGCGCGGACCAGTCGTTCATGATCGTGTATCCGAAGATCGCCTGCTTCGCCTCCGCGACGGTGAGGTTCGCCTCGCCGACCCCCGGCGCGCTCCCGATCACGACCGCCACCTCGAGCTCGAAATCGAGCCGCCGGGTCACGGGCGGGGAGACCGGATCCGAAGGTCCGAGCACCGTGTGCGGATTCGTGAAGTAGAAGGTCGGCGCTTCGTACCACTCCGGCGCGACATCGCTCTTGCCCTCCACGCCCGCGCTCACCCCCTCGACGTGCTCCTCGAACGCGACGAAGTCACGGATCGCGGCGGGTACGAGCGGAGCGAGGAGCGTCACCTCGGACAGGGGCACGCCGAGACCCGCCGTCTCGTCCGACGCGACCTGATCGAAGAGGACGCGCGTCCCGGCGATCCCGCGGGCGAGCGCATCCGCGACCGTCAGTCCGCCGGGGAAGGCGATGACCCGCTCCCCGATGACGAACCCTTCGCCGGTCACACCCCCTTGACGCCAACGCGCGATCCTCATGAGCGGCCCAGCTCGGCGAAGGTCTCGGCCACCCAGTCGGCGGTGTACTGCGCGACGTAGGGCATGTTGTCGATGCCGATGTGCTCGGCGCCGCCCTCCTCCTGGGTGAAGATGCGCAGCTCGCGCTTGGGCGAATTGACCGCGGCCTCGTACTCCTTGTGCGCGTACTCGACGGGGATCTGCCGATCGCCGATGCCGTGGGTCACCAGGAACGGCACCGTGATGTTCTCCACGACGCCCTCGAGGCGCATGTTCTTCGTCTTCTCGAGGAAGTCCTCGGCGTCCTTCGCGCCGAAGACCCAGTGGACGTGGTCCCAGTAGTGCGGCACCGGGTTCTCGCCCTCCCGGCGCCGGCGCGCCTCCTGCACGGCGGCCCAGTCGTAGTTCGCCCCCCAGGCCACCGCGAGCGCGATGCGCTTCTCGAACGCGGTCGCGCGCGGCACGTAGTAGCCTCCGAGCGACCAGCCGACCAGGCCCACCAGCCGGGGGTCGACGCCGAGCTCGCCGGCCTTCTCCTCGACCCAGTCGAGGACGGATGCCGCCCACACCTCGGTGTCGAAGCGCGCGTGCAGATCCCGCATGCGCAGGGCCTCCCCGGATCCGGGCGGGTCGATCATGAGGGTCGAGATCCCGCGCTCGGCGAGCAGCTGCGGGAACCCGGAGGTGTACATCATCTCCTTGGTGGAGTCGAGGCCGTTCCACATCACCACGAGCGGACGCGGGCCTTCGCCCGGCGCACGGTAGAAGTAGCCCGGAAGCGCCGACCCCTCCGGGGCGTCGTCGCCCTTGTACGGCACGTCAACGACCGTGAGCGGCACCCCGCCGATCTCGACATGCTTCCGCAGGAGGTCGATCGACTTCTGGTATGCGGCCCTGCGCCCCTCCCACTTCGGCGACTGCAGGCGCTCCGCCTGCGAGGTGTAGAGAGCAGCCCGGTAGTACTTCTCCGCCGCACCGCGATGCCATCCGCGCGCCTCGTCCTCCTGCGCGGACGCGAGGATGCGGTCCGCCACCGCCTGCCACGACGAGTACAGCAGCTCGGTGCCCACGTCGTCCCCGTGCTGGGATGCCTCGAGCACCGGCCGAGACGCCTTGTCCACGTCGTCGATCAGCCCGCCGTTGTTGAGCGACGCGACGACCGCCATGCTCCAGACGTAGTTGGTGGGGAAGTACATGTACATTGCGTGATCCTTCGGGTCAGGGGCGTTTCGTCGCTTCGCCCGCCCCGCGACCGGCGGTCGCGGGGCGGACGGCGTCGGACAGGTAAGTGGCGGCTCCGGAGAGCAGCTGACCGCCGTCGACGCCGACCTCGGCGCCGGTGACGTAGGCGGCGGCGTCGGAGAGCAGGAACGCGACGACGCCGGCGACCTCGTCGGGCTCTCCTGCGCGGTGCAGCGGCGTGAGGGCGACGGTGGCGTCGAGGAACGCCGGCGGCGCGCTCGTGGTCATGTCGGTGCGGATGTAGCCGGGGTGCACGATGTTCACCCGGATGCCGCGGGGCCCGAGCTCCGTCACGCAGGAGTGCGTGAGGCCGCGCAGGGCCCACTTGCTGGCGGTGTACGCGGCTGTGTAGTGGCCGGTGACCCCGGCCGCGGATCCGATGTTGACGATCGAGCTTCCGGCGCCCATGGATGGCAGCAGCGCTTGGATGCCGAGCATCGCGCCCGTCACGTTGATCGCGAGGACGCGATCCCAGTCCGCCCGCTCCACGTCGCCGATGCGCACGCGGTGCGTGACGCCGGCGTTGTTCACGAGGCCCTTGACCGTGCGGCCCCGGAGCGACCCGGCCAACTCCGCCCATCCGCCCTCGTCCGCGACGTCGAGGCGGCGATAGACGATCGAGCCGGGCAGACCGGCGGCGTCGCGGAGCAGGTCCGATGCGTCGTCGCGGATGTCCGCCGCGATGACGTCGGCGCCCTGGCCCGCGAGCAGCAGCGCCTCGGCGGCGCCCTGCCCTCCGGCGGCGCCCGTCACGACGAACAGGTTCCCGGCGATGCCGGGCAGCGTCAGAGCGGTCATGTCCGCGCGTCCCGCGGGCCGTGGCGCATGAGTCCGGCACGGGCGCCTGCGGGCAGCACCGCGAGCACGTCCTCGCCGAACTCGGCGCCCACGAGCACGAAGGCGACGCGCGCGACCGAATCGCCGCGGTTGGCCCAGGCGTGGTCCGTGCCGCGCTGCACGATGACGTCGCCGGCACGGGCGGTGACCTCGGCGTCGGCGAGGATCAGCGTGATCTCCCCCTCGAGCACGATGCCGTAGTCGATGGACTCGGTGCGGTGCACCGGCGACTGCAGGCCACGCTCGTCGAGGTGGCCGGGGAGGAACTCGTTGATCCGGACGCGCGTCCCGTGCGACGGCGGCGGGACGGTGATCGCACCGGCCGTGGGATCCTCCGGTCCGGCTCCGATCCGCGCGGGAGCAGACGTCGTGACCCACACCTCGTGGAACGCGACGCCGTCCTCCTCGAGCTCGCGCGTCACGGGGACAGGGCCGTCGCTCACGACGACCGAGACGCCGTCGGCGTCGTGACCGGTGACGATGCGCCGAGGGATCCGGAATCCGGAGGGCACGTGTGCAAGGGTCATGGCGCGGAGACGAGGGCGCCGAGCGCCTGGCCGATGACCCGGCCGGGATCGGCGTCGGGGGCACCGGGGTCGAGCTCCCACTTCGCGAGGAGCATCGTCGCGTCGACCACGCCCTTGACGCGCGGGATGCGGCGCGCGTGGAACGCGGCGATCTGCGCATCGAAGTCGCCCTCCGCGGTGACGTGCTCGGCGAACAGCAGGGCGTCCTCGACGCACTGGGCGGCGCCCTGGGCGATGAGCGGCGGGATGGCGTGGACGGTCTCGCCGAGGGCCACCACGCGCCCCTTGTTCCACGGCTCCTCGACGAAGATCCACTCGATCTCCTGGAAGTTGAGGAACGTGTCCGGGCCGATCGACTCGCGGAGGTAGTCGAACGGACCGTGGAAGTTCGCCATGAGGCGCTGCACCTCCTGCCAGCCTTCGAGTCCGTTGTCCGGCCGCTGCGGCGCGCACAGCACGAAGATGTAGCACTGCGTCTCGCTCACCGGCGTGTAGCCGACCTTGAACGCACCGCTGTCGTCGAACGGGTACCCCATGCCGCCGGTCATCTCGGGCAGCCGCGAGGTGACGGCGCGCCAGATGCCGAGGCCGCTCGGCGCACGATCCGCGGTGATGCCGAGCTTCGGGCGCGTCTGCGACTTGATGCCCTCCGCGACGACGACGACGTCCCAGGTCTCCGCGGTCCCGTCGGAGAGCACCGCCGTCGCGGCGTCGCCCTTGTCCTCGAAGGAGGCGAGCTCGAGTCCCAGGCGGATCCGGACGCCCAGCGACTCGGCCTTGCGCACCAGGATCTCGTGCAGGTCGGGTCGCAGCGCGCCGATCGTCGCGGGGAGGTCCTCGCCGCCGGTGCGGGGCGTGGGCAGCTCCGCCATGACGCGGCCATCGGCGAAGTAGAGGGTGACGGCGTTCTCCGCCTGACCCACCGCGAGCACCTCGTCGATGATGCCGATCTCCCTGAAGACGCGCAGGGCGTTGCCCTGGATCGTCAGCCCGTGGCCGACCCGCGCCCAGGCCTGGGCCCGATCGACGAGCGTGACCTCGACCCCACGCTGGGCGAGGGCGACGGCCGTCGTCAGGCCGGTGAATCCGCCGCCGACGATGAGCGCATTGCGAACCGACATCTTCGTCTCCATCCCGGGCACGCCACTGGGTCGGGCGCCTTCCGTCTAGATTCGACATTACGGCGGGGCGCAGACCACGACCAATCGCCGTCGCTGATGCCTGATATCAGCGATCAGGAATCGAGCCCGCCCTCGGCGACGCACCGCGCGACGAGGGCGCGGAACCAGGCGTGGCCGGGATCGTGCGCGTGCGCGGGGTGCCACCAGAGCCTCTGGATGAGCTCGGCCCGCGGGAACGGCGTGGGAACGGCGGCCGTGCCGGTGACCGCGGCGCTGTCCGCGGCGAGCCGGCTCGGCACGACCCCGATGAGCGCGGTGCCGCTGACGGTCACCGGGATCGAGAGCAGGGTGGAGGTCGTGACCCGCACCCGCGGATGCAGGTCGAGCTCGTGCATCCGGCGCTCGGCCGCCGTGATGTGCGCACGACCGAAGTCGCAGCGGATGAACGGACTCGCGAGGAAGTCCTCGAGCGAGATCGTCCCGCCGGCGATCACCGGATTGCCGCGGTCGGCGACGACGACGTAGTCGTCGCGGAACAGATCCATGCTGTCGACCTCGATGCCGATGCCGGGTGGTGCGACGACGAAGTCGTTGGCGAGCAGATCGCGCATCGCATCCGTCGGCGCCGCGGGAAGGCGCAGCGTGTCGAAGCGGATGCCTGGGGCCTCGGCCCGGGCCAGGGCGAGCGCCGGCCCGAGCACGACGGCGCTGAAGTCGGACACCTGGATGCGGAAGGTCCGCCGGCTCGACGACGGATCGAAGGGCTCGTCCTGCCCGAGCGCCTGCGCGACCAGCGGCAGGGTGAGCTGGATCTGAGGCAGGATCTGTCGCGCCAGGGGCGTCAGCTCGTAGTCCCTGCCGACGCGGACCAGCAGCTCGTCCTGGAAGAGGGCGCGCAGTCGGGCCAGCGCGCTCGACATCGTGGACTGGCCGCTGCCGATCCGCACTCCGGCGCGCGTGACGTTCGCCTCCTCGAGCAGCGCACGCAGCGCGACGAGGAGGTTGAGATCGGTGTCTCCGCTCAGCACAGATGCATGGTATCGGGACAGGGCATGGGTCCCGGCGGGGCTGCCGCCCTAGTCTCGGAGCGTCGTCCCGCGCATCCTGTCGCACCGGGCGCCGCTGACTCACAAGAAAGGTCGACGATGACTGAGCGACTCGTCTCCCACCTGCGCTATGCCGCCCTCGCCGTGCCGGACTTCGACGTCGAGCGCGACTTCTTCGTCCGGCACTGGGGCCTCACCGAGGTCCACGCCGAGGACGGTCTCTCGTACCTCGCCGCCGAGGGCTCGACGGAGCCCTTCATCCTGCGCCTGCGCCGGGACGAGAAGCGCATCGACCTCGCCGGCTTCGGCGTCCGCAGCCGCGCCGACGTCGACGCCCTCGCGGCGAAGCTGCACGCCGAGGACGTCCGGTTCATCCACGAGCCGCAGGAGCTGACCGGCTTCAGCGGCGGATACGGCTTCCGCGTCTTCGACGGCGACGGTCGCGCCCTCGAGTTCTCGACGGGCTTCGAGACCCGCGAGGCCCGCAAGATCCGCGAGCGCGAGCCGATCCCGGCGAAGCTCTCGCACATGGTCTTCAACTCGCAGGACCTCAACAAGACGGCGCAGTGGTATGTCGACCACCTCGACTTCACGATCTCCGACTCGCTCGTGCGCCCGGACGGCACCGACATGATGCACTTCATGCGCTGCAACCCGAACCACCACTCGATCGCGGTGGCGATGGGCCCGCACCACTCTCTGCACCACCTCTCGTTCGAGATGCGCGGCATCGAGGAGTGGATGCGCGGCGCGGGCAAGATCCTCCGCTCCGGCGCCCGCATGATCTGGGGTCCCGGACGCCACAACGCGGGCGACAACACGTTCGCCTACTTCCTCGACCCGGCCGGCAACACGATCGAGTACACGACGGAACTCTCGATGGTGGACGACGAGACCTGGGTCGCGCACCGGCACGACATCAGCCGGCTGTCCACGCAGGACCAGTGGGGCACGGCGCAGGAGATGAGCGAGCTGGTGGCGCGCGAGTCGTTCAACGACATCGACAAGGGCCTCTTCGTCGCGCCGCCGGTGTGACCCGCATCCTTCGAGCCGACGCATCCATCAGGGAGAAGCGATCATGACACGCATCCACTTCGCCGCCGACCACGGCGGCTACGAGCTCGGCCGTGCCCTCGAGTCACGGGCGCGCGCCGCCGGCTTCGACGTGGTGTGGCACGGCGCCGACGAACTCGACCCGGGCGACGACTACCCCGTCTTCGCGGTCCGCGTCGGGCGGGCGGTCGTCGAGGATCAGGACGCCGCGATCGACGCGTTCGGCGTGCTCGTGCTCGACGAGGCCGTCGCCGGGGTCGTCGCGGCGAACAAGGTCAACGGCGCCCGCGCCGTCACGAGCACCTCGCCGCGCGCGGCGGCGCACGCCCGTGGCGTGGTCGACGCGAACGTCCTCGTGCTCGAGGGCATCGCCTACGAGGAGTCGGCCTGGCTGAACGTGCACGCGTTCGTGACGGCGTCCATGCAGCAGACCGTCGAGCGCGGCCGCCAGATCCTGCAGATCGAGGAGTACGAGAACTCCGGGACGATCGAGGGATGGGCCGTCCAGCTCGAGCCCGAGCAGATCGCCGTCCGGCACGACTAGACGGATCCGCACGAAGGAGTCCCCATGCGTTTCGTAGACCTGTCCATGCCGCTCGACGACGTGATCCCCGTCGACCCGCCGTTCCTGCGCCCGAAGATCGACTACAAGGACCATCAGGCCGGCATCGCGGACATGGAGGCCATGTACGGCATCCGTCGCGATCAGCTGCTCGACCAGCAGGGCCTGGCCGCCGAGACGGTGACGATCACGACGCATGCGGGAACGCACGTGGATGCCCCGTGGCACTACCACCCGACCATGAACAACGGCGAGCGCGCGTGGACGATCGACGAGGTGCCCCTGGACTGGTTCTTCCGGCCCGGCGTGAAACTCGACCTGCGGCACCTGCCCAACGGTCACCTGGTGACCCCGGACGACATCGACGCCGAGCTCGACCGCATCGGCTACGTCCTGCAGCCGCTGGACATCGTGCTCGCCAGCACGATCGCCGCGGGCGCCTACGGCAGCGAGGACTACATCGACACCGGCATCGGCTTCGGCCGGGAGGCGACGCTGCATCTCACCGGCAAGGGCGTGCGGGTCGTCGGCACCGACGCGTGGGGCTGGGATCTTCCGGTCAGCATCAACCGTCGCGTGTTCGAGGAGACCGGCGACCCGTCGGTCGTCTGGGAGGGCCACAAGGCCGGCGCCGAGGTCGGCTACTGCCAGATCGAGAAGCTCCAGAACCTGGAGGAGCTGCCCGCGTTCGGCTTCACCGTCGCGTGCTTCCCGGCCAAGGTGAGGGGCGCCTCGGCCGGCTGGACCCGCGCCGTCGCACTGTTCGAAGACTGAATCACGGAAGAGGAGAAGACATGGCATTCGTCTGCAGCGCCACCTGGGTCGCCCGGCCCGGGCAGGAGGAGACCGTCCGCGACGCGCTCGAGAAGCTCTCCCCCGCCTCGCGCGCGGAGCCGGGGAACATCTACTACCAGGCGTACCAGAGCCCGGAGGAGCCGGGCACGTTCCGCATCTTCGAGGTCTACGCCGACGAGGACGCCTTCGCGGTGCACGGCACGTACCCGCACTTCGAGCAGTGGGCGCTCGGCCAGGCCATCCCCGCTCTGCAGACCCGTCAGCGCGACTTCTACCGCACTCTGGACTTCTGACGTGGCGCAGTACGCGCGCTATGCCGGGCCCAACGGCATCGTCCACACCGGACGCGTGCAGCACGGCAGGCTGCAGGACGTCCCGGGCGATCCGGAGATCCTGGACCTGCTGACGATGCCGGCGGACCGGCGGCGCGACCTGGACGTGCGCGCCGGCCGCCAGCAGAAGCTGCCGATCCCCGAGGCGGCCTTCGCGGTGCCCGTGCAGCCGCGCGCGATGCGCGACTTCCTCGTGTTCGAGGCGCACATCGCGGGCCTGAGGAAGAACGAGCCCGGTGACGGATCCGTGCCGCCGCAGTGGTACGACGCCCCCGCGTTCCTGTTCATGAACCCGTGGTCGGTGCTGCCGACCGGAGCCGGGATCCCGATGCCGCCGTTCACGCAGAGGCTCGACTTCGAACTCGAGGTCGCGATGATCGTCAAGGACACGGTCCGCGACGTGCCGCTCGAGGAGGCCGCGGGGCACATCGCCGGCTTCTGCATCGTCAACGACTGGAGCGCGCGCGACATCCAGGGCGAGGAGATGCGCGTCGGCCTCGGCCCCTCGAAGGGCAAGGACTTCGCGACCACTCTCGGCCCCTGGCTCACCACGCCCGACGAGCTCGAGAAGTACCGCGAGGGCGACCGCTACGCCCTCGAGATGTCGGTCGCGGTCAACGGCGAGGTCGTCGGCACCGACAACCTGCGCAACATGTCGTGGTCGTTCGAGGAGATGCTCGTGCACGCCTCGCGCGACGCGTGGGTCGGCCGCGGCGACGTGCTCGCCACGGGCACCGCGTCGACCGGTGCGCTCTCGGAGCGGTGGGCGCGCAGCGGTCGGCTCACGCCGCCGCCGCTGCAGGTCGGCGACGTCGTCACGATGACCGTCGAGGGCCTCGGCACGATCGAGAACCGCATCGTCGAGACCGCGAGTCCCGGCCACACCGTCCCGCGGGCCCGGCGCACCTACGGTCCCGATCGGCTCTGACCGGCGCCGGGGGATCCGCGCATCCGGATCCGCAGAGGGGGCGCGAGGGCAGCGCGGGGAGCGCGAGGTCCGCGTCGTATGCTTTCTGCGAGCCGGAAGGACGGGCCGTGGACGATCTGCGCGGGGTGGACCTCAATCTCCTCGTCGTGCTCGACGCGGTGCTCTCCGAGCGCAGCCTCACGCGCGCCGCCGAGGTGCTGGGCACCAGTCAGCCCACCGTCAGCGGGGCGGTCGCGAAGCTGCGCACGATGCTCGACGACCCCCTGCTGGTCCGCAGCGGGCGCCTCTCGGAGCTCACGCCCCGGGCCGCGGCGCTGCAGCCGGTGGTGCGGACGGCGCTCGACGAGATCGACCGCACGCTCCATCTGCGGCCCCTGTTCGAGCCGCTGACGAGCACCCGCCACTTCCGGGTGTCCGCCTCCGACTACGCGCTGTCGGTCATGACCGCGCCGCTGCTCGCCGTCCTCGAGGAGGCGGCGCCGCTGGTGAGCATCGACTTCAGCCCGCTTTCGAACGTCGGCCCGGTGGATCTGCTGCGCGACGACGTCGTCGTGGCCTCCGCCGCCCGCGGCGTGCCCGGCAAGCATCTCTCGCTGTTCTCGGACGCCATCGTCTGCATCGTGCGTCAGGGTCACCCCGCCCTGGCCGACGGGGCCCTGAGCCTGGAGAGCCTCTCGTCCCTGCCCTATGTGCAGGTGGCGTTCGGCGACGGCATCGTGATGTACGCGGACGAGACGCTCGCCGAGGCGGGCGTGGCCCCGCGCATCGCCAGGACCGTTCCCGGATTCCTTCCCGTGCCGTTCACGGTGGCCGGATCCGACATGTTCGGATTCGTCCCGGAGCGCGTCGCGGACCGCTACGCCGGCGCGCTCGGCCTCCAGGTGGCGCGGACCCCTGTGACCCCTCCCGTGCTCGTGGAAGCCGCCTTCTGGCACCCGTCCCGCAACGACGACCCGGCCCTGCGGTGGCTCGTGTCGGTCCTGCGCGAGGTGGCGGAGCGGGTGGAGTTCGCCGACGAGGACCACCCGCCCGTCTGATCTCATCCGGACGCGCTCGGCCCGGGAGAAGGACCTCTCGGCCGAGCGGTCCTACCGGGCTCCGCGGATCGGCAGGATGAGGGCCGCGCCGATCAGACCCGCGATCGCACCGGCGAGGAACAGGGCGGGGAAGTTCTGCGGGTGGCCGGCCGATGCGCCGATCGCCAGCAGCACGGGCGCCACCGCCGGGACGATGGACTGCGGGAGCGTGCTGGCGAGACCCATGATCCCCATGTCCTTCGCGATGTTGCGGCGGTCCGGGAGGACCTCGCTCACGAGCGCCAGGTCGACGGCCATGTAGACGCCCTGGCCCAGGCCGATGATGCCCATGGCGACCAGGAACATCGGGTAGGACGTCGCGAAGGTGACGACGATCAGGCCGATCGCGAACACCAGCGCCGCCACGATGACGAAGGGCTTGCGCCGGCCGACGCGGTCGGAGATCCTGCTCGCGATCGGGGCGAAGATCAATGCCATGACCGTCAGCACGAGCGTCGACAGGAAGACCGCCGTCGACACGGTCGCGACGGAGAAGTGCAGCGCGATGATGAGGTAGAACGCCTGGTACGCCTGCACGGCCGCGATGCCGAAGAAGATGAGCAGACGGCTCCACCACGCCCAGCTGTACGAGGGGTGTGCGACCGGGTTGACCCAGAACGTGCCGAAGAAGTCGCGCGCGGCGAACGCCGGCACCTCCGCCCTGGTGATCGGCCGATCGGGCAGCCGCAGCGCGAGCAGGATCACGGAGACGACGCCGATCGCCGCCGGGATGAGGAACTGTGAGAGAAGGCTCCCCGACACCAGCTGTGCGAGGAAGAGGCCGACGACGGCGCCGACCGGCAGGCTCAGCCCGATGATCGCCGAGGCGGGTCCCCGGCGATCGGGCGAGTACTGGTCCGCGAGGACCGCGGTGCAGGCGACCGTCACCGCGGCGACGCCGAGGAACGTCAGCACGTTGCCGAGGATCAGGATGCCGAGGGAGCCGGCCGCGTAGGTCAGCGGCGCTCCGATCGCCATCAGGACGGCGCCGGCGATCAGGAGCGGGCGGCGACGTCCGAGCCGGGAGGTGAGGCGGTCGCTGATCCGGCCGAGGACCGGCGCGGCGACGAGGGCGACGATCCCGCTGATCGCCATGACGATCGACAGCAGCGTCGTGGCGTTGCCGTGCTCGATCGCCTCCGCCTTCAGCGACAGGGTGAGCACCGCCGGCACGAGCTGCGCCATGCCCGCGCCGATCGCCGCGAAGCCGAGGAAGAAGAGGAGTCCACGGCGCGGATTCGGCCAGTCGTGGCCCGTGGTGTCGACGTCGTGGGTGGTGCGGGTCGAGGTCATGAGGCTTCCTTGCCTTGATGGACGGCCGTGATGGACGGGCCGTGATGGCCGGGCTCTCGGGTGGGCCTGGTCATCGATTTTCTACCAACCGCTCGCGGCGGCTCCCATGGGCTGCGACGATTCAACCCATCGCGCAGTCCGATGCCGCCGGCTCAGCCCCGGCCGTGCACGCCGTACGGGTTCCGCAGCGCCTCGCGGATCTCGTCCGGCACGCCCTCCTCGGTCGCGCTCGGGCCGTCGGCCGCGGGGAACGACTCGGTCATCGACATCGGCATCACCCCGTTGCGATAGAAGTTGTTCGAGCCCAGCGACGGCGTCCACGTGTTCGGCTCCCAGTCCGGCACGTAGTTGCGGTACCCGCCCGTGTTGAGCTCGATGCGCAGGCTCGACGGCTCGCGGTAGTAGAGGAAGTTCTGCTCGCCGATCCCGTGGATCGACGGGCCGTATTCGATCGGGACGCCGTGCTCCATGAGCGTGTCGGCCGCGATCAGCAGCTCCTCGCGGGTGTCCACCCAGAACGCGTAGTGGTTGACGCGGCCCGCGCGCGACGACCCGTCCAGCACGACGCCCAGGTCGTGCGACTTCTCGTTCGTGGTGAGCACCGAGAACACCGAGAGGGGGGCCTCGTCCAGCAGCGTTCGGGCCATGATCCGGAACCCGAGCACCTCGCTGTACCAGGCGGCGAACGCGTCGACGTCGCTCGCGGCGATCGTGACATGGTCGAGCTGACGCGGAGCGCCGGCCACGGAGCTGCGCTTCTCGGGCCGGTCCGGATAGATCGATGCCGCCTGCCCCGGTGCGCGGTGCCGGGTGACGTCCCAGTGCAGCGTCATCGTGTGCCCCCACGGTCCGGTGAACCGGTAGGCGCGTCCGATGGCGTGCACGTCGACCCACTCCCCCGCCGTCCCGGCCGCCTCGATGCGCGATACCGCCTCCTCGAGCGCTTCGGGGCTCGAGGTGCGCCAGGCCATGGTGTCCAGCGACGGCTCCTCGCCCGGCAGGACGACGACCGAGTAGGCGTAGTGGTCGCCCCAGCAGCGCAGGTACACGGCGCCGTCGATCCGGTCGACCACGGTGAGGCCCACCCGCTCGACGTAGAAGTCGACCGAGGCCTCCACATCGGGCGAGGTGATCGCCACATACGAGAGGTGGGACAGGAGCTTGATCATCATCGATCCTTTCGCAGCGCGGGGCATGTCGTGCCCGTCTCCACGATCGGCGCTGCAGCGATATCAGGGAAGACAGGGTTTCCTATCCCCGGCATCATTGGGACTTATACGCCGAGGATCGCCGCGGCGACGATCTCATCGGACAACAGGTCCTGCAGATCCACGCTTCCCTGGTCCGCACTCACGGCCCGGCGGAGCACCACCCGGGCGGCGGATTCGAAGCGCGCCGGAAGGGCGACCCGTCCGTCCGCCGTCGTGTGCTCGACCTGTTCGACGCCGGCGAACGGGTCGATCGCCAGCTCGGTGGTCGTGCTGCCGATCGCCGTCACGCGCAGGTGCGACGCGTGCCCTTCGGCGAGCACGGTGACGGTGATCGACACCGGCACCGCACCGGCGGTCCCGGTCGCCACCAGGAATGCGCCGGTGCGCGTCGCGGCGCCGGGTTCGACGCGTCCGCCGAGCACGCGCGCCCAGCCCACGGCGTCGCGCAGCGCCGCGTGGACGCCGTCGGGCGCGGCGGCGGCTTCGATCACGATGAGGCGCGGAACCACCCCGCCCGGGGCATCGATCGCCAGGCGGAGCGCGTCGGGCAGCAGCGGCCTCTCGACCAGAACCGGGATTCCGGCCTCGAGCGCTTCCGCCCGTGACGGATCCGGATCCGCGACGATCACGGCGCGCGCGCCCGCCGCGGCTGCCTCCGCCACCGCCGCGCCCCAGTCCCCCTCACCCGCGACGACGACGATCGCCCCCGCACGATCCTCGGCGAGGCGCGTGGACACGGGCAGCTCCGCGACCGCGTTCCGGTAGCGGGCCGAGCCGACGACGACCGGCACCCTCTCGTCGCTCATGCCGTCTCCGCCCGGATCGCGGCGGCGGCCTCGTCCGCGACACGCAGGGTGTAGCGGGCGTCGGCGAGGATCTCGTCGTACTCCACCGAGTCGGCGCCGCGCACGAGCGCCGCGAACGCGCGCCACGCGGACTCGTACCCGTCCTCGGCATCCCGACGGTATCGCGTGACGCGCCCGCCGCCATGCCGGACCGTCACCGCGGCGCTCCCTGCGTGCACGAACGCGGGAGGGAAATCGACGTCGACACGGTCGTGCGCGCCGGAGACGGACAGCCGCCAGAGCGCATCCGGCCCGTCGGGCTGCATGAGCGCCGTCATCGTGACGCCGATCCCGCTCGCGACATAGCCGATCGCGTACCCGACCGGGGCGAGCGCACGGGCGAAGACCAGTCGATCGAAGTCCGGCGCGAGGTCGCGCAGAGCCGGCAGGTCGTGCACCGCGAGCCCGGCGAGGAGGCTGCGGACCACAGCGCCCGCCACGTCGGGATCCGTGAGATCCGGCGCACCGTCGCGCGGCGTGACGAACGGGCCTCCCTCGGCGACGAGGTCGTGATAGCGCCCGTTGGGCGGGAGCGCCGCGGTGACGGCGATGGTGCGCACGCGCTCGCCCTGCCGCAGGAGGTGGTGCTTCGCCCTGCCCCAGGCGGCGTCGAAGAGATGGTTCGTGCCCACCATCAGCACGGCGCCGGCGGAGCGGCACGCCTCGACCGCCCGCTCGGCATCCTCGGTCGAGGTGGCCAGGGGCTTCTCGCAGAAGACCGCCCGCGCACCCGCGGCCACGGCGGCGCGGATCTGCCTGGCGTGTTCAGACGGCGGGGTGCAGATCGCCACGACATCGACCTCGGGGTCGGCGAGCAGCTCGTCCTCCCCCGTCGACCACCGCAGGCCGTGCCGTTCGGCGAGCACCCGAGCGCGACCGCTGCCGCCGTCGGCGACGTGCACGGCACGGAAGTCCTCCGGCAGGCGCGCGAGGGTCGGAAGGTGAAGCGCCGCCGCACCCGGACCGGCACCCAGCACACCGACACCCAGAGTCATCGGATCCCCTTACTTTTGCCCTAATTATGCCTAAGTATGGATCGATTCGTCGATAGTAGGGCGAAATCCGTGAGTTCAGATGACGAGTTGTGTAAAAATCAACCATGGTCAGGGAGTCAGCGCTGCGTTTCGGCGCACAGACGGACGAGGTGACGAGCCTGCTGCGGATCGTCAACATGGTGCGGACCGGGGAGGCGTCCACGCGGCCCGAGATCGGCCGGCTGACAGGCCTGGGGCGCGGCGTCGTCACCCAGCGCGTCGAGGCCGCGATCGACATGGGCTTCCTCGAGGACGGGGCCTTCGGCCCCTCGTCGGGCGGCCGCGCACCACGCACCCTCCGGTTCCGGTCGGATCAGGGGTTCATCGCGGTCTGCGCGATCGGCGCCCTGCACATCCACGTGGGGCTCGCCTCGCTCGACGGCGAGATCGTCGCCCAGGACCACCGCGCCTGGGACATCGCCCGCGGCCCTGCCGAGACGCTCGAAGCCACGATCGCGATGGTCGAGGATCTCCTCGCCGCAGCCGACGGACGGCCGGTCTGGGCCGTCACGGTGGGCGTGCCCGGCCCCGTGGACTTCGCGTCGGGCACGGTCGTCGCCCCGCCGATCATGCCGGGCTGGAACGGCTTCGACATCCGGCGCCGCTTCGAGCAGCATTTCCGGACGCCGGTCTGGGTCGACAACGACGTGAACATCCTCGCGCTCGCCGAGCGCGTCCACCGCAAGGACGACGCCGTCGACCTCATCTATCTGAAGGTCGGCACGGGGATCGGCGCGGGACTCCTCTCCCGCGGCACTCTGCATCGGGGCGCCAACGGCGCCGCGGGAGACATCGGGCACGTCCGCGTGGGCGATTCCGAGGTCGTCTGCCGCTGCGGCAAGGTCGGCTGCCTCGAGGCCGAGGCGGGCGGCTGGGCGCTCGTGCGGGATGCGGAACGCGCGATCGCCGACGGCGGCGTCGGCGCACTCAAGACGCATCACGACGCCGGCACGCCGCTCACCCCTGAGATCATCGCCGTCTCTGCGCGCGACGGCGATGCGCTGGCGATCTCGCTCGTGCAGCGATCGGCCCGGCTCGTGGGCGAATCCATCGCGGCACTGGTCAACATGTTCAATCCGGCCGTGATCGTGATCGGCGGCGCGATGGCGGGCGCCGGGGAGATCTACCTGGCCGGGGTGCGACAGCGGGTATACGAGCTCTCACTCCCCCTCGCCACACGAGACCTCGCCATCCAGTCGTCCAACAACGACGCGACCGAGCCGCTGTCCGGCGGCGCGGAGCTCGCGATCGACCAGCTGTTCGACGCGACGTTCCCGCGGTGGTTCGCGTCGGGTCAGCCGACGATCGAGAGCGTGCGCGGGAGCTGACCCGCTGGTCGCTGAGCTTGTCGAAGCGCCCGGCCCACGATTCCGGCCCTTCGACAAGCTCAGGGACCGGAGTCCGTCCAGAGTGCGGGCCCGAACCCTTCGGCAGTCTTCAGAGCCGATCTCGATCCTTCTGCCTGATTTGTTCTTAAGTGTGTAGGTTGTGATCTTAAGCGGGGACCACAAGGAGACTGCATGCTGCCGATTCTGCGCGACGATGCGCTGGCCTCGACCGATGACGGATTCGCGCTGCGGCTGTGCCTGCCGTGGATCCGCGCGCTGCCGCTGTCCTCGATCACGGAACTCGTCGTCGTGATCGACGGCGAGCCCGTCGAGGTGATCGCGTCGCTCGACGGGCGCATGGTCCCGGTCGAGCGCCTCTCGGACGAGCGCGGCTGGTGGTTCGTGCAGGACCGTCTCCTGCTCGCGGGCGGCCGAGTGCTGCGCCCCGGCGTGCACGACGTGTCGGTGTCGTTCCGCCTCCTCATCCCCTACCTCGCGGCCGGGCCCGACGCACCGCTTGTCCTCCCCTTCCGCGCCGAGGCGACGCTCATCCTCGACGCGGCGCACGCGGTGCCCGCGCACGCGGTGCCCGCGCACGCCGAGCCCAGGGCGATCGCACCCGAGGCGGAGGCTCGGTCTCTCCGGGCGGGCATCGGCGACGACGCACCGCCGCCGTCGGCGCTGCCGGAGGGCTGGCGTCTCGGCGCGAGCTCCTTCAACTGGACCCCCGACGTCATCGCGGCCGATCGCCCGGCTTCCGATATCGCCGTGGGGATCGTCGCGGACGGCGTCGCCGACGTCATCGAGGTCGAGCTCGGACAGCTGTGGCGGTCGTTCCCCGACCCCTCGGATGCCGAGGGCGAGGCTCTGCGCGTCGCCCTCGCCGCCGTCGGCGGATCCGTGAGCATCGTCGGGGCCGGCATCGACGACTGGCGCAGCGTGCGAGACCGGCGCACCGACGAGGAGCGGTTCGCCTTCCTCCTGCCGCAGCTGCGGGCGGCCCGCCGCCTGGGCGCGCGGGGCGTACGTCTGCCGATCGGGCAGGCGGGAGCCGAACTGCTCCGGCGGGTGCAGCCGGTCCTCGAGCACCTGGACCTGGTGCTGTACGAGGAGGTGCAGGGGCATCAGGCACCGCGGAATCCCTCCGTCGCGGACGCATATGAGACCATCGCCGGGCTCGACGACCCCCGGATCCGCCTGCTCGTGGACATCAGCATGCTGATGCCCGCACTCCCGGTCAGCTATCTGGCCCTGCTCCGCGAAGGCGGCGTGCCGGGACCTCTCGTCGATGCGCTGGAGCACGACTGGCGCTCGCCCGGGGTCGACGCCGGGATCGTGGAGCTTCTGCGGTCGGGCGGCGTCCCGCCCGCCGTGCACACCGCCTACATGAACCTTCTCGTGCGCTTCGGGCGCTCGGATGCGTCGGATCTGCACGACATCCTGCCGCTGACGGGGGCGTTCCATCTCAAGTTCTGGGATCTCGACGACAGCGAAGGGCGGGTCTCCGCGCCGATCCGCGACCTCGGCGCGCTGCTCGCGCAGCACGGCTGGGGTGGCACGCTCACGAGCGAGTGGGGAGGCCATGAGTGGCTCGAGGGCCTCGACGCCACCGAGACCACGCGCGCCCATCTGCACCTCGCACGAACGGCACTCGCCGAGGGATCTCAGCGAGGCTGAAGTCCCGCGGCCCCGCCGGCCCGGTCCGCTGACGTGCGTGCCGTCTCAGCGAGGCTGAAGTCCCGCGGCCCGGTAGATGTCGTCGACGACGCGCATCGTGCCGACGCCGCGATCGGCGTCGAGGATGCTGGGGCTGCCGTCGCGCAGCACGGTGACGAGATGCTCCAGCTGCCGCGCGTAGCTGTTCTCGCCGTCCGCCGCCCGCTCGTCGACCAGGACGACGTCGCCGTCGGTGACCCGCAGGGTCGCGCCCCACTGGGGCACGATGACGCTCGTGGCCTCGAGGTGCGCCGCCGAACCGACGACCCGCAGCCGCATGGCGCCCTGGTCGTCGCCGAGGAAGGACGTCCTCAGCGCGGCGGGCGCGCCCGACGGCAGCCGCAGGACCGCATCGGTCTGCAGGTCGACCCGCAGGTCGCCGTCGTAGAGCACCGAGCTCGCGGAGTCCACCGCCGGCTCGCCCCAGGCGGCGCGGATGAGGTCGACCGCGTAGCACCCGACGTCCATCACGGCTCCGCCGCCCAGATCTCCGTCGAGACGGATGTTGCCCGGCTGCACCACGAAATGCGGGATGCTGAAGTCGACCTCCACCCGCTCGATGTCGCCGAGCACCCCCGACGAGATGACCTCGAGCAGCCGCTGCGTGAACGAGTGCAGCCGGTAGTGGAAGCCCACGAACGCACGGCGGCCGGTCCGCGCGGCCGCCGCCGCGATGGCCGCAGCCGTCGTCCCGTTCACCGACAGCGGCTTCTCGCACAGGACGTCTTTTCCGGCCTCCAGTGCGCGCACGCTCCACTCGGCATGCACGATCGGCGGGAGCGCGAGATAGACGAGGTCGATGTCCGGGTCGGACAGGATCGCCTCGTAGTCGCCGTGCTTCGGCAGGTCCAGACGCTCGGCGAACGCCTGCGCCCGTTCCGGATCCCGCGCGCCGATGCCGACGACGCGCGCGCCCTCGACGTCCCGCGCAGGCTCGGCCATCGCCCGCTCGGCGATGCTGCCGGCGCCCAGGATGCCGATCCGCAGTTCCTCTGTCATGCCTCATCCCTCGTGGTTGTAGTACGGCCAGGGCAGGAAGCGGCGCTCGCCGCGCCGGTCGGGTCCTTCCAGCGTGACCTCCCCCACCGCCGCCCATTCGACACCGCGCGGGAACATCCGGATGAACTCGATCCGGCGGAACGTGTCGATGTCGTGTCCGATCGTGATCGTGAAGGACCGCCCGGCACCGTACTCGTTGATCCAGGCGATGGGCTGGTCCGTGTTCATTCCGTTGAGCTCGGCGATGCCGCCCTCCGGAATCTCGACCGGGTAGTGCGACATCGGCCACACCGGAGCCTTCTCGTAGGCTTCGAGGTCGTCGAACGTCGTCAGCAGCACCCGGGCCCCCTCGTACAGGTCGACGCCGGTGAGGATGTCGTCGCCCGTCACGGTCCAGCGAGCGCTGATCCCCTCGGTGATCGGATGCCTCGGCTCGACGGTGTCGAGCTGCGCCTCGCCCCACGGACGGGGCCGCAGGCCGGTCTCGTAGGCGCTCAGCTTCGCGCCGCGCATGACGTTGTACTCCTCGGGGTAGCCCCAGCGGTCCTCCTGCGCAGCCGAACCATGGAACCACACGATGCCCTTGCCCTCGTCGTGCACGAAGCGCAGGATCGCCGCATCCGTGTCGGCTCCGAATCCGACGGCCTTGTCGAAGAAGCCGTCGCGACCCTCGAACACGACGATCAGCACGTCGTACCTGTCGATGATGTCGGCGCCGAGTCCGCGCGGATCCTCCACGACGCGCACCGTGAAGCGCCCGGTGTCCTCCAGGAGCGTCGTGATCCACTCGTTGTGCTTGCGGAAGCTGCGGAACTCGTTGTCGTGCTCGCGGGTCATATGACCCGAGAGGATCAGGACGTTCAACACATCGGACATGTCAGGCGGCTCCCGGTCTCACTGCCGCGCCGCTCTCGACGATCGGTCCCGACACCTGCTGCGAGGCCTCGAGTTCTACGAGGAACACCGACTGAGGTGCGAGGTCGAGGTCGAGCCGGATGTCGCCCGCGTCGGACACCTGTGCTTCGTGCGGGCCGTCGACCGCTCCCGTCGTCGAGGTGCGCGTGACGCTCACCGTTCGCCCGGCCCAGGGGAGGTTGCGGATGTCGATGCGGGCGGATGTCACTCCCGCCGACGCCAGTTCAGGACGTTGGGGCGGCAGGGTGAGGCCGAGCTCGATGCGCTGACCGCCGATGGGGATGCGGAACGTGAAGCGATCTTCCGCCCGTTCGACGAGCGCCTCGTCGGGGGCGACGAAGTTGGCCACGAGCACACGCACCACATCTCCGTCGCGACCGGCCGCACAGGCGAGACCCGACTCATCCCCGCCGGTGACGGCGAGGCGGCGACCCGTGAGTGCTCGTCCGGCGAGGGCGAGCGCGCGGGACCGCTCGTCGGGACCGTCGTCCGCCGTTCCCACCCCGCCCGGGTCGACGAAGCCGTAGTGCGGATCACGCCCGCTGTCGGCGCGGAAGAAGAACGCGTGGTCGATGACGGTGTCCTGCAGGTAGATCGCCGTCGCCGCCTGGAACGCGCCCTTCTCCGCCGCCGGCGCGGAGCTGCTGGGAACCGCGAGATAGTTCCAGTAGCAGAGCGTCAGGTCCGTGTCGGTGAAGCCGTGGCGGTCGAGCAGCGCACGCAGTTCGGCGGACACGTAGCGGTAGTCGAGGGGGTCGCGACTGCCGTCCGTGAACCAGAGGAAGGAGAAGAAGTCCAGCGGCAGATCGTTCTCGCGCACGAAGTCGAGGAAACCCTCCCGGTACGGTGCATCGACCTCGAGGGGGAAGGCGACAGCCGGGCCTCCGATCGTCAGTGCCGGGTCGACGCGGCGCACCGCCGCGCAGAACGCCCGGTACATCGCGTAGAACTCCTCGGGGCGCCCCGCGAAGTGCAGCGGTCCGAGGTCGGGCTGATCCCCGAACTCGTAGATGCGGACGGGCTTCGACGGCCCATCCGCCCACCCCTGCGAGTAGTGACGCACGATGTGCTCGACGACGCGGCCGTACAGGTCGATGTCGGATGCGGGAAGCTTGTTGGAGGGTATCGAACTGGCCACCGTGAACATGACCTCGGCGCCGATCGAGTGGACCGCCTCCACCCATGCGTCCGTCGCCGCGAAGTTGTAACTCGCGGGATCCTCGACAGGCGCATCCCAGTCGGGGAACAGGCTCGTCGGGTCGTTGCGCGTGTCGAGCCGTGAGACCCAGTCGAAGGACCGCACGACGGTGACCCCCGCTTCGCGCCAGAGGGGTGTCATGTCCGGGAACTGCGGGTAGCCGTCGGCCGGGCCGGGGATCCCTCCGACTCCGTTGAGCGGCCGGAAGGTGCTCTCGTCGCCGGCGTCGACCACGAGCAATCGGGTGGGGGACGCTGACGCGGCGGCGCCGGCGGGGGACGATTCGTCGGTTCGTGACACGAGCATGTCCTTCACAGTGAGGGGGTCGGCCGGTCAGTAGGGCATCCGCAGGAGACGGTTCGCGTATTCGTTCGCGATCGGCTCGTCGTGGCGGAGGTGCTCGATACGAGCGCGGTACGCCTCCGGCGTCACGGAGTCGAACTCCTCGAGCATCGACTCGATCGAGCGGTCGTGGACCGCGCGAACGCGCGGCAGGCGCCGTTTCATGACGTTCAGCTGCGCATCGAGCAGGGACTGATCCTTCGCGAGTTCCTGAGCGAGGACGACCCCGTCCTCGATGCTCATGGCCGCTCCCGACCCGAGGTACGGGGTCATCGTGTGTGCCGCATCGCCCATGATCATCACGCGGCCGCGGAACCACGGGTACGGCACCCACACGGTCGAGTAGGGCGTGTAGGCGATGTTGTCGGCGTGACGGACGTCTTCCAGCGCGTCGGCCAGGAACTCGGATCCTCCGGTGAGGGCGACCGCACGATCGTGCATGATCTGCGCCATCTTCTCCGAGTCGTACCGCGGACGCCCCTCCTCGGCCACCGTGAGGACCATGTACATGGTGTCCTCTGACAGCGGCGTCAGCATGATCTTGCCCCCATAGCCCTGGCAGATGATCGGCTGCATGATCTTGCGCCGGTTCGGAAGCCCCGCACGCCACGCCACACCGCCGACCGGGCGGGGCGCGTACTTCTCGCCGAAGCAGTCGCGGCGGATCTGCGAGTGGATGCCGTCGAAGCCCAGGACGAGGTCGTAGTCGCCCTGGCCACCGCTGCTGAAGGCGACCCGGGCCTTGTCGTCGTCCTGTGTCAGATCCGCGACGGTCGTGCTCAGACGGAAGGTGCAGCCGTTGTCGAGGGCGTGCTGCGCGGCCAGCTCGAGGAAGGCGACCCTCGACATCGTCACGCAGCCCGGGAGGCCCTCGTCCTGCGAGCCGTAGCTCATGGTGCTCAGCAGGTTTCCGTCGGCGTCGTAGTTGTCGATCCCGGGCGCGGGGTGCCCGATCTCGAGGCACTTCTCCAGCAGGCCGATGTCCCGCACCGCCCGGAGGCCGTTGATGCGGAGGCCGAAGCCGACGCCGGCCATGCTGATCTCGGGCTTGTCGTCGATGACCTCGACCCGCGCACCGATCCGGGCCAATGCCGAGGCGGTCGTCAAACCGCCGATACCGGCACCGACGATCAGGATCTTCAGCGGCTCTGTCATGGCATTCTCCTTTCCGAGAGCTGTCCGGGCGCCTCGGTCGCGTCGAGGATCGGCGCTTCTGTCGTCATGGTCCTGTCCTCTCTCCTCTGGGAGCCGATCCCCGGCTACTTCGTCGAGAAGGCGGCGTCGAAGGCGGCGACGGGCGGGGTGATCGCGTTGAGCTCGCGGACGAACGCGATCGCCTCGGGGGCGCCCTGGAGGCGATCCATTCCGGCGTCCTCCCACTCCACACTGGTCGGGCCGGTGTAGCCGATGAAGTTCAGAGCGCGGAAGATCGGCTCCCACGGCACCTCGCCGTGCGCGGTCGACACGAACGTCCAGCCGCGGCGCGGGTTGTTCCACGGCAGGTGCGAGCCGAGGACCCCGTTGCGGCCGTCCAGGTTGGTGACCGACTCCTTCACGTGCACGTGGAAGATGTGGTCGGCGAAGTCCAGGATGAACGCCACCGGATCCAGCTGCTGCCACATGAAGTGCGAGGGGTCGAAGTTGATGCCGAAGCTCTCCCGGTGCCCGATCGCGTCCAGGGTCGCCTTCGCGGTCCAGTAGTCGTACGCGATCTCGGACGGGTGCACCTCGAGGGCGAACCGCACCCCGACCTCCTCGAACACGTCGAGGATCGGATGGAACCGGTCGGCGAAGTCCTGATAGCCGGCGGCGATCCACTCGTCCGACGCCGGCGGGAACATGGCGACGGCCTTCCAGATCGACGACCCGGTGAACCCGGTGACCGTCTTCACGCCGAGCTTCGCGGCGAACCGGGCCGTGTCCTTCAGCTCCTCGGCCGCGCGCTGCCGCACGCCCTCCGGGTCACCGTCGCCCCACACCCGGTCGTTCAGGATGTCGCGGTGGCGCGCGTCGATCGGGTCGTCGCAGACCGCTTGACCTGCGAGGTGGTTCGAGATGGTCCACACCTTCAGACCGTTGCGCTCCAGGATGTCCTTCCGGGACTGCACGTATTCCTCGTCATCCCACCGGGACACGTCGATGTGATCGCCCCAGCAGGCGATCTCGAGGCCGTCGTAGCCCCACTCGCCGGCGAGCCGGGCCACCTCCTCGAACGGCAGGTCGGCCCACTGGCCCGTGAACAGCGTGATCGGACGTGTCATTGCTTCTCCTTGATCAGATACTCGGTCCCGGCCGGCGCCGCGAGTCGAACCTGCTCGCTCAGCGATCGGCGGATGCGGGTACGCCCACCCGCACCCATGCGGATTCCTTCGCCGCGCTCTCCTCGACGGCGGAGAGGACGCGCTGCACGCTCAGTCCCTCGGCGAACGAAGGATGCGGGTCGGCGCCGTCGTGGATCGCCGTGACGAGATCCACGACCTGGTGCGTGAAGCCGTGCTCGTAGCCCAGCGTATGGCCGGCCGGCCACCACGCGGCGACATACGGATGCTGCGCCTCGGTCACGAGGATCTTCGTGAAGCCCTGCCTGTCGGCCGGCGCGGTGCGGTCGTAGAACTGCAGGCTGTTGAGGTCTTCGAGGTCGAAGGCGAGCGCGCCCTTGTCGCCGGACACCTCGATCGTCAGCGCGTTCTTGCGCCCGGTGGCGAACCGGGTCGCCTCGAAGGAGACCAGGGCGCCGCCCGACAGGCGTCCGGTGAAGATCGCGGCGTCGTCGACCGTGACCTCGCCGTATCCCTCGCCCGCCGTTCCGGCGCCCTTCGACAGGCTCAGGGACCGCGACGGGTCGGCGCCCGGCAGCGGTCGCCGCTTCACGATCGTCTCCACGGTGCCGGACACGGCGTCCACCGTCTGGCCGGTGACGAACTGCGTCATGTCCACGATGTGCGCGCCGATGTCGCCGAGCGCACCGGATCCGGCGTGCTCCTTCTGCAGCCGCCACGCGAGGGGCGCCTCCGGGTCGACCAGCCAGTCCTGCCGGTAGGCGGCACGCACCTGCTGCACCTCGCCCACCAGGCCCTGCGCGATGAGCTCGCGCAGGAAGGCGACAGCGGGCACACGACGATAGGTGAAGCCCACCATCGCCCTCGTGCCGCCGGCGGCCGCGCGATCGGCCGCGGCGAGCATCGCCTCGGCCTCCTCGACGGAGTTCGCCAGCGGCTTCTCGCACAGCACGTGCTTGCCCGCGTCCAGCGCCGCGATCGCGATCTCGGCGTGCGAGTCGCCCGGCGTGACGATGTCGACGATGTCGATGTCGGAACGGGCGATGACCTCGCGCCAGTGGGTCGCCGACTCCGCCCAGCCCCAGTGCGCGGCGGCCTGCGCGACCGCGTCCGCATCGCGGCCGACGAGCACGGCCATCTCGACGTCCTGGGGCAGAGCGAAGACGTGCGGCGCCTGCCGCCAGCCGACCGAGTGCGCAGCGCCCATGAAGCCGTGGCCGATCATCGCGACGCGCAGCGGGCTCCCGGCCCGCTGCCCGCCCTGAGCCTGTCCAAGGGTCATGACAGCACGACCTCTCGTCCGACCGGGACGCGGTTGGTCACGTAGCGGCCGGGTCCGCCGTCCTGGCCCGGCATGATCTGCATGTAGAGCAGGCGCATCGTGAGCACCACCTCGATGCTCAGCCGCTCACCCGCCCCCGGCGCCTCATCCCGCAGGATGACGACCTCGGGGCGATCGGCGACGAACCAGAGCGTGTCCCACTGCTCGGGGAGCTCCTCGATCCGGTAGGAGCGGCCGTTGAGCTCGAACCGCAGGCGGTCGCGCGGGACGGGCACGCCGTTGACCGTCGCGTCGACGCCGTCCACGGCGGACAGCCACAGGCTGCGGTACCAGGGCAGCTGGATCGAGACGGCGATGCCGTCCTCGCGGCGGGCGACGTCCTTCTCGGAGAAGAGGGAGTTGTGGGTGGCCATGGCGCTTCCTTAGGCGAAGGTGTCGGTGAACGTGTCGTGCGGCACGGGCGGAACGGGCTCGAGCTTCTGCACGGTCTGCGGACTGTAGGGATGATTCGTGCCGGGTACCGGTTCGTCGGCGGGCGGCATGAACACGGGCTTGCCGTCATCCCCGAAGTACATGAGGTCGAGGTCGAACGCACCCTGGTTCTTGAGCCCGAAGCTCACCCAGTTCTCCTCGAAGGGAGCGCGCGCGAGCTCGTAGCAGCGGAACTTCCAGAACCTCCATTCGCCGTCCTGCTTGAGGAAGTCGATGGCGTACTTGCACCAGACCCAGTGCGCCCAGACCTTCTTGCCGAGCACCTCCGCCGGTGAGTACATGTCGGGGAAGCCCTCGGCGACGGCGGGATCGGTCAGGCCCGACTCCGTCCCCGCCATCAGCCACACGCCCTTCGCCGTCCGGCCGTCGGCCGCGACTTCGATGACGGGGGTGGTGGTGGCGTGCAGGATGAGCTTGCCCTCGGGGGACGGACGGCCGCGGTGATACCCGGTCACGCTCTCCCACGTCGTGTACTGGCCGGCGTTGGTGTAGCGGGCGCGGATCCCCTCCGTCCCCTCCCTCACCCACAGCGGGATGATCTGCTCGTCCTGGAAGGCGTTGTGCAGATACATGTAGCGGTTGAACAGGTTCTCCACCCGGCCGCGGTCCTCGGCCCGCTGCGCAAGACGCTGCGCTTCCTGGACCTCCTCACGCAGTCGCGCGACCTCCGCGACGAGCTCCTCCAGGGATGCCGGGGCGACGGCCGCCGATCCCGTCGAGACGTCAGACATTCGCCTGCTCCTTCGCCGCGACGGTGTCTTCGACGGCACGCCGTATGAGCGCGTGCTGCTTCTTCACCAGGTCGATCGGATCCGCCTCGCCGAGATCCTGGAAGGCATGACCCTCCCACTCGCTGGAGAGGTAGCCCCGGTAGCCGCCCTCGACGAACTGCCGCACGATGCGCGGGATGTCCATCGCCGGCTCGTCGCCGTTCGCGTCGATGTCATAGAACTTCGCGTGCACGTGGAAGGTCTGCGGCATGATGTCGAGCCACTCCTCCGGCGGTACGAGCCCGTGCATGTTGAAGGCCAGCCGCGTGAACGGTCCGAACGTGAGCGGATCCACCCCCTCGCCCGCGAGGTAGTCCTCGAACTTCTGGTTGCGCACGTGCATGGCCGCCGGCTCGTGCCAGATCTCGTCCATCACGGAGAAGTGCTTCGGATCCATGCCCATCGTCTCCAGCTGTGCGAGCAGCGTCGGCGACAGGCTGTGCATCGTCGACGAGAAGTCCGCGGTGAAGCCGAGCCGCTCGCTGCCCAGCTCGGCGTAGAGCTCGCGGATCTGCTGCACCTTCGGGCTGTTCGGGCCCTCGGGGGCGTGGATCTCGTAGGCGAGTCGCTGGTCGTACTTCTCCGCGATCGGCAGCAGGCTGCGCAGCAGCTCCTTGCCCGCCGACCGGATGACGACGGTGCGGAACCCGAGGGTGTTCGCCGTCTTCAGCTGCCGCGCGAGGAACTCGTGCTCCTCCGCCGGCGTCATGTCGCGGTCCTTGCGGCGCCCCATGTCGAGGTTCGTGCCGATGGCGCTCGCCTCGAGCTCGTACTTCTCCAGCGAGTCGAACCACACCTTCACGAAGGCGCTGTCCACGTCCGGATAGGTGCGCAGCAGCTGAGCGATGTTGAACTCGACACCCGGGCCGATCCCGTTCTCGGCCACGGCCGCGATCAGCGTCTCGGGCGTGTACAGCCCGGCCGCGAACTCGCTCGTCATCGAGTACAGCGTCGTTCCGAGCTGGATCCCGGTTCCTGCGATGCCGGGTCCCTGTGGTTCGACAGGCTCACCAACCGGTTCGATAGAGCTCATGCGGGCACTCCTTCCGTGTCGGGCAGCGGTTTCGTCTCTGCGTCTCGACTCGCCTGCGGCTCGCTCGACGAGCGTCCATCGCGCAACCACCGCGTCAGTTGCGTGCGGGCTTCCGCGGCATCGGTCACCATCCGGCTTCCGGCCTCCTGCGCCGCCGCGCGCTGCACCTTCTGCTCGCTCGCGATGATCTCGAACGGCGACTGCCAGTGGTTCCAGTGCCAGCCCTCGTACTCGCTCGACACCGCGCCGTCGTAGCCGTTCTCCACCAGCAGGCGGATGAGATCGCGCACCGGCACGGACGGCTCCTCGCCATGCTCGTCGATGCCGAAGAACTTGCCGTGCACGTGTGTGATCCACGGGATGATCTCGAGCCAGTCGTCCACACGCGCCGGGCCGAACAGGCCGGTGCCGTTGATCCCGAAGTCGATGCCGAGGTCGGGGCGCCCGTTCTGCGCGGCGAGGCCGATGAACGAGCCCATGCGCTGCGCGTGATCCTGCTGATCCTTCGGCGGACCCTGCTCGTAGTAGGAGTTCCAGAGATCCACGACCTTGCCCAGCAGATCCTCGGACGCGCCGCGACGGCGGTAGGCCTCGAGCAGCGACGGGGCGAAGCCGACGGTCGTGGCCCCCCAGTCCATGGTGAAGCCGAGGAACGGGGATCCGACCTTCTCGTAGCGGTCGCGCAGGGCCAGGATCCTCGGGTGCGAGGCGTACTGATCGGCGTGCACCTCGAGCGCGAGCGTCACGCCGTACTTCTCTGCCACCGGGGCCAGCGCCTCCATCGAGTCGGGCTCGATCGAGATCTGCACGCGGGCGATGGGGAAGCCGAGCTTCGCCGCCGCCTCGATCTGGCGGCGCATGTACTCGATGAGCTCGTCCTGGTTCAGCAGGCGATCGCGGTGGATGCCGATGTCGGCGTTGATCGCGAGCGAGGTCGTGACCAGACCGGTCTCGGCGACGAGGTCGCGGAACCGGCCCGCGAAGGCGTCGTCGATCTGCGGGAAGCCGCGGAAGCTCGAGAATCCGATGATCTCCAGTCCCGGGCCGTAGCCCTCGGCAGCGACCTTGCGGATGAGTCCCTCGAGGTCGTGCTCACGGCCGTGGAAGGCGCGGGTGAAGCTGTACAGCGTCACCCCCTGGATGGGCGCGCCCGGTCCCTGCCCTTCGACAAGCTCAGGGACCGTGTTGATCGCACTCATGCCGCCACCGCCTTCATGTTCTTGGTGTCGTGCTCCTCGATGTGGAGCACCTCGTTCGCACCGATCACGATGTACGGGATGTACAGCGTCAGGTCGACGCTGACCTCGTGCTCCCCCTCGCCGCCGAGCGGCAGGTCGCCGGAGAGCACGGCGGAGTCCGTCGGGAACCACCAGTCGTCGACGTCCTCGGCCATCTCCGCGAAGGTGCGCGTGCGTCCGTTCATCTCCCAGCGCAGGGAGTCGGTGGGCGCGGCGACGCCGTCGATCGTCAGGCCAGCGGCGGCGATGCAGGATGCCGGAAGGGCCCGGTACCAGGGGATGCGCACCTCGACGGCGGCTCGAGCGCCGTCCGTGCGAAGCGTTCCCTGCTCGATGATGCGGTCGGGGATCACAAGTCCTCCTTGACTTAAATCTTGTTTCTACAGTCTAATGTCTGTTTTTAACATAAGGCAAGCACTCCGACCGACTCAGCGGCCGTCGGAGAGTTCTTGCGCGATGCGGCGGGCTCCGCGGACCGCGAGCGCCACCGACGTGAGCGTCGGGTTGCAGGCCGTGGCCGTCGGGATGACCCCGTTGCCCGCCACAAAGACGCCGGGCGCGGACCACACCTCGCTGTCGGGTCCGCACACGCTCGCGCCGTCGTCCACAGCTCCCATCCGCACGCTGCCCTGGTAGTGCAGCGAGGCGCCGAGGGGCATCGTGAACGGGCGCTCGTCGATGGGCTCGCCCACGGCACTCCCGAGGCGCACGATCTCGGCGCGGGCACGGTCGAGCACCTCCTGATCGCGCTCGGTGAGCCGGTAGTGGAGGCTCATGGCGGGCATGCCATAGGCGTCCGTCGTGTCGTCGGAGAACTCGACGCGGTCATCCCACTGCAGATCCTTCGCCGTGAACAGGCCGAGTCCGACGATCGAGCCCGGCTCCGCGGGGTCGTCTTCGGCGAGCGGGACCGGCGAGGCGTCCAGCTGCATGATCTGGCCGTGCCACGGCTCGGCGTCGGTGAACGGCACCCAGCTGACGCCGCTCTGCTCGCTGAGAGCGCCGGCGACGATGTCGTGCTCGTCAGACTGACCGGCAGGCCCACCGGAGGATGCTGCGGCGGGCGCGGCATCCCGGATGCGCGAGGCGAAGACGACCTGCGACTGGTCGTTCAGCATGCGTCCGAGCGCCGCCGGCCGAATGCCGGAGGCGTAGAGCACCTGGGGCGTGCGCAGGGCATCCGCGGCGACCACGACGAATCGCGCCCGCACCTCGTGCACCTCGCCGGTGCGCCGGTCGCGCACCTGGACGCCCGCCGCGCGGCCGCTCTCGAGCAGCACCCGGGTCACGAGCGAGTCGTCGAGAAGGCGGAAGTTCGGGTTGGCGCGGGTGACGTCGCCGAACACCACATCGGATCCCGACCAGACCAAGCGGCCGTCCTCGCGGCGGTGCACGGCGAGCGGCATGCGCTGCACCCTCCGATCGGCCGCGCGGCCCTCGTCGACGGCCGCGGCGAGGCGGTCGCGCACGAGCTCGGTGAAGGGGGCCCCGTCGAACGCGTCGGTCGTGACGCCGAGCAGCCGGTCGCCCTCGTCGAGCAGCTCGTCGATGTCGTCGAGGAACGCGATGCGCTCGCTCTCCCCCGGCCGCGGGCACGCACCGGTCCAGTGCGCGCCCATGCCGCCGACGTTGCTCGAGAAGGCCACGACGGGCAGGCCGTCCTCGCCCGGGAACGCGTAGCCGTCGTCGAGCAGGTAGGTGCCGGGGCGGGCCATCCGGTCACCGGACTTCACCGCGCCCGGCGAGCTCACGGTGGCCGCGCCCGCGCCGGGCCCCTCCGACCGGCTCTGCGCATCGGCGCGCGTGGCGGCGTCCTCGATGTTCTTCACGTGCGCACCGGGCGGGTCGGAGACGGTCGGACCGACCTCGAACATCGCCATCGTCGCCTGAGGCGCCTGCTCGCTCAGGATGCGCGCGTATGCGGCGCCCGTGGGCCCGCTGCCGACGATCGCGACGTCGACGGCGTCCGGATAGCGGCTCATTTCGACTCGCTCCGCTCGCTCGGCGCATCGGACGCTTCTGACGCCGCCCGTTCGCGGATGAAGGCGACGGATGCCGCCGACTCCTGCGTCGGGTAGTACTCGAGGCCGATCGGGCCGTCGTAGCCCGATCCGCGCAGGATCCGCAGCCGCTCGGCCCAGTCCAGGTCGCCCGAGCCCGGCTCGCCGCGACCGGGCGCGTCGGCCAGCTGGACGTACGCGATGAGGTCTCCGGCGTTCGCGAGCTCCGCCGCCATGTCCTCCCCCTCGACCGCCGAGTGGTAGATGTCGTAGAGAACCCCGAAGAACGGCGAGTCGACCCCGCGGGCGACGTACACCGCCTCCGCCGTCCGGTCGAGCAGCGAGCCGGGGTGGTCCACGCGGACGTTGACGGGCTCGAGGGCCAGCGTGATGCCGGATCCGTCGATCTGCGCGACGGCCTTCCGGTAGATCTCGATGAGCTTGTCGAGCTGCACCTGGCGCTTCCACCCGCCGAAGCCCGTGCCGCTGCCGACGACGATGCGCGGGCAGCCGAGATCCTGAGCGATCGCGACGCCCTCGTCCAGCTTGCGGTAGAACTCGGAGTGGTCCCACGGCGGGATCATGAACTGCGTGCGCGGCTCGGAGAGCTGGGCGGTGAGCGTCGTGCCGGTCTCCTCGAGGGCGGCCTTCAGGGCCGGGAGGTCCTTCGGCGTCGCGGGGGCGTCGACACCGGTCGGACCCCACATCTCGACGGCCGTGAAGCCGGCGGCGGCCGCCGCGCGCACGCGGTCGGGGTAGTCGCCTGCCTCGGTGAAGAGCAGCTCGATGTTGGGTGCGAGCTCATACATGATGGGCCTTTCTGGTCGGTCCCTGTGGTTCCTCGGGTCACCGACCGGGGTGGTGGAGTCAGAACATGGCGTGGTCGTGGGCGGCATGCACGGGGACCTGCTGCAGCACGTCCCAGTGCTCGACGATCCGGCCGTCCTCGAATCGGTAGATGTCCGCGACCGCGGCGTCGGGCGCGCCGGGTCGGGAGGCTTTCACGTGCACCATCGCCAGATCGCCGTCGACGAGGATGCGCTGGATCTCGAAACGCGCGTCCGGGGATCCGTCGAACTTCGGCGTCAGCAGCTCGACCGCGGCGGCGGGTCCGTCGTCGATCGTCGGATTGTGCTGGATGTAGTCGTCCGAGACCAGGAGCGCGAAGGCGTCCGCCACCCGCTTCTGCGTGTAGAAGAGGTCGCAGAACCGCACGAACGCAGCGCGATTGTCGATCATCCGCGGACCTCCGTCAGCGGGGCGAGCGTGACGGGGCCGAGGAGTCCGGTCGGCTCCTGCTGCGCGAAGGCGGAGAAGAAGTCGGGCTGGGCCTTCACGAGGGTGTTCACGACCTCGATCTCGAGCTCGTTCTCGGCCTGCAGCACACCGTCGGGTACCTCGAAGAGGTACGGCGGGGCGAGGCGCAGGCCGAGGTCGACCCCGTTGAGGCGGACGCGCGCGAGCTCGTGGACCGCGCCGAGGTCCAGGCGCGCGGCGCCCGTCGCCTCCGCGCAGAACGATGCGGTGTACCGCAGCGTTCCGCTGAACCTCGGAAGCAGATCCGGCCGATCGAGAGGCACGAGCTCGTCGAGCTCGCGCCACGGCGTGAAGTCCGGATACTGCACCGCCGTGGCCGTCGACACGGTCCAGACCGGGGCCAGGGTGCGCGCCTCTCCCGCGGTGACGGCCGGCGCGACGGGCAGCCCGTCCCAGGCGCCGGGGTCGCCGACGATCAGCACGACCGCTTCGCCGGGGGCGAGGTCGATGTCGACGGCGGTCCCGCCGGGCCGTGCGCGATGTGCCACGGCGGTGAGCGTCGCGGAGAAGGCGTCGAAGACCACGGCCGCGCCTTCGCGCGGCACCGTGACGGCGGCGCGAACCCGCTCACGGACCGATTCGTTCACGAGCATCACGATGTCGGCGGCGCCGTGGTCGATCCGCAGCACGCGCAGCGACGGCGCGCGCACGGAGACCCGCACGGCGCGCTCCGTCATGCCGGACACGGCATCCGCGAGCTCGGCGAGCGGAACCGCGCGGAAGCGCCGGCGCAGCGCATCCGCATCCGCCTGCGCATCCGCGCCCGCCTGCGCATCCGCATCCGCCCACGCACCCGCGTCGACGACCTCGGGCACGGCGTCGACGAAGACGACCGGCACCCCCGCGTCGTCGAACCGGAGCAATTCGGCCGCGATCGATGCCGGCAGGAACGCCGATCCCGGCACCACGAGCGCGTCATACCGCTCGGCGCCCACCCGCAGCGCGGATCCGTCGACCTGCGCATCCGCGAGCGCGTCGCCCGGGAGCACGTCCGCATCGAGCTGGGCCTCCATGAGCACCCGCAGCGGACGCTCGAAGGGCTGCGCCTCGCCGAGCCACTCGGCATCCGCGTGGTAGAGCACGGCGAACGGCGCGACGTGCGCGCCGCCCTGCAGGAGGTGGCTGAGCCGGTTGGTGTATCCGCTGAGCGCGTGCTGGAACCGGTACTGCGGGTTCTCGCCGCGGGCGTAGAAGTGCGGCGGGCAGTCCAGGTCGGGGAACGGCGCGGGCGAGAAGGCATGCGGCACGATGTGCGTCACGCCGCGGACCAGCAGATGGTTCGTCAGCCAGGTGAACAGGCGCAGCCCCGCGTACCAGCCGTAGGCGCCGATCGTCTCGCACATCGAGCGGCCCCGCTTCCGGGGGTCGACGTGTGCCGCCGAGGAGGCGAGCTTCGCCAGCCCGAAGTGGAAGAAGTCGCCGTCCGCCGCCCCGGACATGTTCCCGAACGGCCCGTGCGCGAATCCGGGCACCACCTGGCCGCCGATGATGTCGACGCCGGCCATGTCCTGCCCCGCCATCGCGCGGAAGTAGTGCCCCGCACCGGGGCCGAGGCGCGCGTGCGCGCCGTTGTCCTCGATGACGTGCCCGATGTGCTCGACGCCGCGCTCCCGGCACCACGCGCCCAGCCGGCGACCGAAGTGCTCGGAGTACAGACGGCTCACGGCGTCCATGAACGCGTAGCGGACCGGACGCTCGGCGCCCTGTCCGGGCGCCCACAGCAGCGGCAGCCTCAGCAGCGCATCGCCGCCGAGCGCGTCCTCGAGCAGCGGGAGGATCCTGTCGTTCCACGGCAGCGGCACCGGCCGGCCGAGCTGCGAGCCGAAGTCGAACGTGTCGGGGTCGTTGTAGAGGCCCGGCTCGTCGCTGAAGAAGCCCGCGATCGTGTCGCCGAACTCCTCGGCGTACCGGGCATGGATGCGCTCGTACACGGTGTCGATGAGCAGCTGCGTCGAGTCGGGGTTCAGGTAGTCGATGTGATCGGCGTGCGGGGCGCTGCCGCCGTCGGCGGTCACGGCGAGGAAGAAGACCCGCCACCAGCCGTCCGGCACATCCCAGTGGATGACGCCGTCCACGATCCGGTCGGTGAGGTCGATCGGATCGCCCACGAGCTCGTCGGAGTGCTCGGCGCGCGGATAGGCGATGACGCGCAGCAGCGTCCCGGGATCCCGATCCGCGGCGGGCCCCCAGAACTGCCGCCGCTCGACGAGGAACGAGGCGCCGACGGCGGGCCCGACCGCATCCGTGTGCCGTTCGACGAGGAACCGGCGGCGCAGCTCCGGCGGAGCCGTGGCGACGGCCCCGCCGGCGTGTCCGGTGGGGAACGTGTCGTCGTCGAAGAACCACACGGTCATGTCGCGGCGGTGCGCGATCTCGAGGACCGCGTCGACGTCGCGCCACCAGCCGTCCTCCAGGAACTCCGGATGCGGTCGCGCCTCGAGGATGACCGCGCCGATGCCGGCGTCCGCGATCCGCTCCATCTCCTCGCGGACGACCTCGACCGGGCCGCCCTTCTGCCAGAACAGCGGCATGATCGCGTTCGGGACGTCGCCGGAGACGGCTTCTCGCAGGCGTTCGAGGGTCATCGCGCCTCCTCCAGCCGCAGGGGAGCCGTGAGCTCGGTGGTGCCGTCCCCCACCGTGATCGTGAAGTCGCCCGGCTCCAGCACGCGCGTCGATCCATCGGCCCAGAAGCCGAGGTCCTCGGGGCCGAGCCGGAACTCGACGCGCTCGGCGGCGCCCGCCACGAGCGGGAGGCGGCGGAACCCGCGCAGACGCCGTACGGGCTGCGTGAGCGATGCGACGTCGTCGGTGACGAACAGCATCACCACCTCGTCGCCGTCGCGGTCGCCCATGTTGCGGACGGTCACTGTGACCGTCACGTCCACGTCGTCGGCCGTCGCGCTCTCGGGCGTGACGGTCAGCCCGTCGAGGGCGAAGGTCGTGTAGCTCAGCCCGTGGCCGAAGTCGAAGCGCGGTCCCAGCGGCAGGTCGAGGAACTTCGAGGTGTAGTAGTCGTCCGTGTTGTTCGGGCCGGCGAACTCGGCCACGTCGCGCACCAGCATCGCGCCGTCGAGTCGGGGCGGTCGCCCCGTGCGCTCGTGGTCGTAGTGGATCGGCACCTGGCCCACGGCGCGCGGGAAGGTCATCGGTACGCGGCCGGCGGGGTTCACGCGGCCGGACAGGGTCGCCGCGATGGCGGCGGGCGCCTCGGTGCCGAGGTGCCACACGCACAGCAGCGCGTCGACCCGGTCGACCCAGTCCTCCACCACGAGCGGCCGGCCGGTCGCGAGCACCACCGCGATGCGGGCGCCCGCGTCGGCGAGGGCGTGGATGAGGCGGCGCTGGGCGGCCGGGAGCGTGATGTCGGAGCGCGAGCTCGCCTCCCCGGAGATCCGGCTGGGCTCGCCGACGGCGAGCAGCACGAGGTCGGCCTCCGCCGCACGGGCGACGATGTCCGCGATCTCGGCGTCGGTCGCCTCGAAGAAGCCGGGTCCCTCCGCGACCTCCCACGCCACGTCCGGAAGCTCGGCGGCGAGCGCCTCGGCGAGCGTCTCGCGGACGGGCGTGGCGAACACCTGCACCCACGCGCCGAGATGGTCCCGGCTGCGGGCGTACGGCCCGGCGAGCAGGATCCGGCCCGTCTGCGGCAGCGGCAGCGCGCCGCGGTTCGTCAGCAGCACGGTCGAGCGCTCGGCGGCGGTCCGCGCCGGCGCGCGGTGCGCGTCGGTCGTCCGCACCGCCGCAGCGTCCGCGAACGGGGTCTCGAACAGCCCGACCCGCTCCTTGACCGTCAGCACCCGGCGGACGGCGTCGTCGATGCGCGCGGCCGGGACGTCGTCCGGCGTCAGCAGCGCCACGCCCTCGGCGTCCACCAGCAGCGTCCCGCCCATGACCATGTCGACACCGGCCTCGAACGCCATCGCGATCGCGGCGCGCTCGTCGGCCGCGACGCCGTGGTCGACGAGCTGCGCCACGCCTTCCGCATCCCCGACCACCACGCCCTCGAACCCCCACTCGTCCTTGAGCACGCCCGTGAGCAGCGCCCGATGCGCGTGCATCGGGTGCCCGTTGAGCGCGTTGAACGAGGCCATGACCGAGAGCGCGCCCTGCGCCACCGCCACCCGGAACGGCTCGAGATAGACCTCGCGCAACCGTCGATCGGAGACGTCGGTCGTGTTGTAGTCGCGTCCCGCCTCCGCCGCGCCGTACGCGACGAAGTGCTTCAGGCACGCGGCCACACCGGCTTCCTGGTAGGCCTGGGTCTTCGCCGCCGCGAAGACGGATGCGAGGTGCACGTCCTCCCCGAAGCCCTCGACCACGCGCCCCCACCGGGGATCCCGGGTGATGTCGGCCATCGGGGAGAAGGTCCAGGTGACGCCGTTCGACCGGGCCTCGGCGGACGACACGCGCGCATCGCTCTCCGCGACCCGCGGATCGAAGCTCGCCGCCTGGGCGAGCGGGGTGGGGAAGATCGTGAACTGCCCGTGCAGGATGTCGAGGCCGATGAGCAACGGGATCCCGAGTTCCGTCTCCTCGAGCGCGATCCTCTGCAGCGCGTCGGTCTCCTCCGCGCTCGGCGGCCAGAACGTCGCCCCCAGACCGCGGCGCACCAGCTCATCGCGCTCGGCCGCGTCCCGCCGCCACACGATCTGGAGCTGCAGGAGCTTCTGCTCCCAGGTCATGCGTGCGAGCAGGCTCTCCACGACGGCGCTCACGAGGAGCTCCGCTCGGGCAGCGACCGGTAGCGGAAGCTCCGGAACACGACATCGCCGGTCCCCGCCGCGAACAGTGCGGGGCGCAGGCTCTTGAGGTCGTTCACCGTGGCGGAGTGCGCACCCGAGGTGTCGTACCGGACGCCGTGGCGCTGCCACTCGCCGTCCGGCCGACGATGCCACCCCGTGACGATGTGGTGGTCGTTGCGCAGCCGGAGCCCGATCGCCCGGCCCGGTTCGGCGGGTTCGGCCCAATGGGTGCGGATCCCCCCGGCGTAGCTCTGCATCGCCGCGCCGTCCCAGCCCATGCCGTAGAACAGGCGGTCGTTGAAGTAGAGGAGCAGGCCGCCGAGGGCGTCGCCCGAGATCTCGAGCTCCACCTCGACCTCGTACGCGCGGTCCATCGACCACGTGGTCAGCGGCGACGAGTCGGCGGGGCCGTCGCCCTTGCCGCGGAGCACGAGCCCGTCGCCGAACACGGCACGCGACTGCTCGTGCGACCCGGGGTTGTCGAAGACCCAGCGCTCCCCCCAGGCGGCCGCGGCGAAGTCGTCGCAGGGCGCGGGCACCGCCGTCGGCTCCGCTCCGAGCCGGGGAAGCGGCAGGGGCGCGCCGAGGTCGTGCGCGGGCGCGACGGGCCATCCGTCCTCGGTCCACTCGATCGGCTCGAGCAGGGCCTGGCGGCCCAGCGTGCGGTATCCGTTCTCGTAGCCGTGCGACACCATGAACCATTCGCCGCCGGGCCCCTCGAGGATCGTCGCGTGCCCGCGCGACCACCAGGCCTCGTCGGCGTCGGCGGTGCGGGCGACCGGGTTGTGCGGAGAGTTCTGCCACGGCCCGAGGACGGAGCGGGAACGCGCCACGATCACCATGTGCCCGGTCGCGGGCCCGCCGGTGCCGCCGACCGCGCTCACCAGGTAGAACCACTCCCCGCGGCGGAAGAATTTCGGGCCCTCGAGCGCATATGCCTCGGTGATCCACTCGTCCGGGTAGCGCCAGCCGTCGTATGCCGTCTCCAGCGGTGTGACCGCGGCCAGTCCGTCCGGCGAGAGCCGGCAGCGCCGGATGCCGTTCACGAAGAGATAGCGCTCGCCGTCCTCGCCGACGATGTGGCCCGGGTCGATCGCCCCGGAGATCCCGGTGTAGACCGGCTCGCTCCACGGCCCTTCCGGGCTCTCCGCGTGGATGACCCACACCTGAGTGGAGTCGATGACGTCGGACCAGCCGCTCGGGATGAAGGGGATGTAGATGAAGAAGCGCCCGTCATGCTCGACGAGGTCGGGAGCGAAGACGGTGCTCAGCGGTGCGTCCAGGGCGCAGGTGACGAACGTCCAGTTCACGAGATCCGGTGAGCGCCAGATCGTGAGCCCGGGCGAGGCGTCGAACGACGAGTACGTCAGGTAGTAGTCGTCGCCCACGCGGAGCACGGACGGATCCGGACGGTCGCCCGGCAGCACGGGGTTGCGGAAGCGCCCGTCCCCGAGGTCAGGGGCGGATCGAGCGGTGTCGGTCATTCCGGGTCAGCCCTTGAGCCCGCCGGCGTAGCCCTGGATGAACTTCTTCTGGGCGAAGGCGTAGAACGCGAGGATCGGGATCATCGAGACGATGACGATCGCGAAGATGAGGTTCCACTGCGACACGAGCGATCCCACGTAGCTGTACATCACGACCGGCAGCGTCTGCCAGGGCGTGCCGTTCAGGAAGATCAGCGAGGTGAAGAAGTCGTTCCAGACGATCAGGCCGGCGAGGATCGACACCGTGCCGGTCGCGGGCGACATGAGCGGGAACACGATGCGCCAGAACACCTGGTAGCGGTTGGCGCCGTCGATGACGGCGGCCTCCTCGTACTCCAGGGTCAGGTTGCGGAAGAAGTTGGCGTAGAGGAACACCGAGAGGGGCAGCAGCATCCCGGTGTAGATCAGGACCATGCCCCACGGGTTGCCCACCAGTCCCACATTGCGCGCGCCGATGTACAGCGGCAGGGTGCCCAGCTGAGTGGGCAGGATGATCGCGACGAGGAACAGGTAGAACGAGCGGCGGCTCCAGCGGCTGGTGGACCGGGCGATGCCGTAGGCGGCGAGCGAGCCGAGGAACACCAGGAGCAGGATGGCGCCCACCGTGATGACGACGCTGGAGAAGAGGCCGGCCCAGATGTTGCCCGACGAGCTGGAGGAGGGCGAGAGCAGCTGCACGAAGTTGTCCAGCGTGGGCTGGGTGGGCGGGGCGACGGCTGCGGTGTTCAGGATCTGCGGCAGGGTCTTGAAGGATCCCATCAGCAGGATCCAGAACGGCAGCAGCAGGATCGCGGTGGCGAGGATCGTGATGATCTCGACGGTCAGGGTCTTCCTGGTGTAGCGGAACACTTCTCACGCCTCCTTCTGCGAGCGGTCGCGCGTCGCGTACTGCTGGCCGATCGAGAACACCATGATCAGCAGGCTCAGGACCAGGGCGAGAGCGGCGCCGAATCCGAACTGCTGGTAGGTGAACGCCTCGTTGTAGACCTCGAGGGCGAGGGTCTGGGTGGCCCCGGCCGGCCCGCCGTTGGTGAGGGCCACGACCTGGTCGAACACGCGCAGGCCCTGGATCAGGGTGAGGGTGGTCGCGATCGCGACGGAGGGCTGGATCATCGGGAGCACCACGTAGCGGAAGCGGCGGAAGGCGCCGGCGCCGTCGATGGCGGCCGCCTCCTCCATCTCGACCGGCACCGTGGCGAGACCGGCGAGGTAGGTGACCATGATGAAGCCGATGTTCTGCCAGACCAGGACCACCAGCACGCACCAGATCGCGAGCGTGGGGCTGGCGAGCCAGTTCTGCTTCGCCATGCCGAGCGCATGGACGAACTGGTTCAGGGGGCCGTTGTAGTCGAAGATGAACTTCCAGATGTAGGAGACCGCGATCGGGCTCACCACGACCGGCATGAACACCAGCGTGCGCAGCAGGTAGCGGGTCTTCAGACCGCGGTTCAGCGCCAGCGCGAACAGCAGTCCCAGGATGTTCGTGAAGACGAGGAACCCGATGGCGAGGAACAGGGTGTTCCACAGCGAGCCGACCAGCTCCGGGGTCTGGAAGATCTTGACGAAGTTCGCCAGACCGACGAAGCTCCAGTCGCCCACACCCGACCAGTTCGTGAAGGCGTAGAAGCCGCCCGCCACCGTGGACGCGTAGATCACGACCAGCACGAGCACGAACGCCGGCAGCGCCCACCACCACGAACCGAGCCGCACGTGGTACGACGCCGTCCGCGGGCCGCGCCGCCCCCGGCGTGCGCCGACCGTGGTCAGCGCCTCGGTCTCGGTCACCATCTGAGTCACCATCGCCTCATTCCTTCTTCCGGCAGGCGCGACCGGCCGGACATCCGGCCGGTCGCGCCTGGGATCCCGGGGTCAGCCCCAGTCGGAGTCCATCTGCTTCAGCACCTGGTCGACGGTCATCTGACCGGTCAGGATGCCCTGAACACCGCTGCCCAGGTCGGCGTACACCTTCGCGTTCGACCAGCCCGTGGGCGGGTAACCGCGCACGGCGTCGTTCGAGAGGAGGTCCTTGACCGTCTCGTACTGCGGCAGCAGGGTCGTCGAGTTGCTCACGTTGACCGGAATGGTGCCCACCAGCGTCGAATAGGCCTTCTGCCCGTCGTCCGACACGATGTACTTCAGGAAGTCGGCGGCGAGCGTGGGGCTCTTCGTCTTCGCGCTCGCAGAGACGCTCTGGTCGGCGCTGAGCGAGAGGTACGGCTTGGTCCCGCTGGGAGCGGCGATGGGCTCGACGACGAGCTTCACGTGGCCGCCCGCTGCATCCATGATCTGCTTCGCCGCACCGCTCGGTGCGAAGAAGCCGAGGATGTTGCCCTGCGAGGCGCCGTTGGTCAGCGCATCGAAGCCGGCGCTCTCCGCGCCGTCCTGGAAGCACTTGGCGTCGTAGAGCTTCTTGATGGACTCCAGCGCCGTGTGCCAGCCCTTCGTGCCCGCGAAGGTGACCTTGCCCGCCGCGCGCTTCGCGTTCCAGTCCTTGTCCGGGCCGTACACCGTCGACGTCGCGAGCCCGACGGCCAGGAACGCCGTGTTCGGCGGCGCCGCCCCGGCCAGGCCGTAGATCGACTTGCCCTGAGATCGGGCTGCCGCGCACTGCGAGAGGATGTCGTCCAGGCTCGTGGATGCGTTGATGTCGACACCGACGGACTTGGCCAGCTCGTCGTTCCAGATGACGCCGTTGGCCTGCGAGCCCAGCGGCACGCCGTACGCCTTGCCGTTGTAGACCCAGAGATCCTTCTGCGACTCGGGCAGGCTCTTCAGCACGTCGTCGGGCAGTGCGAGCACGAGGCCGGCCTTCGCCCACGGGATGATCGAGTTCGCCTGGCCGATGCCGCCCGCCGAGTTGAACACGTCCGGCGCGTTGCCGCCCTGCACCCGGGTGGCGATGGCGCTCGCGTAGCTCTCGGACGGCAGGTTCGACGTGTCGATCGTGACGCCCTTGTTGGCCTTCTGGAACTCGCCGGCAAGGCCCACGTAGGCGGCCTTGTCCTGGTCGTTCGTCGCGCCGAACGCGTACGTGATGGTCTGCGGCTCGGGTCCGCCGGCCGCGGTGCCGCCGGAGCAGCCGGCGAGGATGAGTGCTCCCACGGCGAGCGGTGCGGCGAACAAGCCGATCCGCGTCCGCGTGCGGAGATGCTGTGTCATGTCCAGTCCTTCTGACGTCGTTGTCGATCCGGCCTTCGGGTTTCCGGGGCTGTTGCCAGTATCACCGAGATGCGCCGAAAACACACATAAGAATTGTCGATACAAGACATAACCCCGGATGCGCGATCCGCCGCCGTGCGGGCGACGATTCCGCGGGAGCACGGATCCGGATCGGCGATGAGGGCGATGCGGCGCATCAGCCCCGCTGATACAGTGTCACCACCAGCGACCCACCCGAAGGATCACGCGGACGTGACCGATCACCTGCTGCTGTCCCGCCTCGACTTGAATCTGCTCGTCTCGCTCGACGCCCTGCTCACCGAGCGCAGCGTGACGCGCGCCGCCGAGCGGCTGCATCTCAGCCAGCCCGCGCTGAGCGCCTCGCTCTCGCGCCTGCGCACGCATTTCGACGACCCGATCCTCGCCCGCCGCGGCAACACCTACGAGCTCACACCGCTCGCGCTCCGCCTCGCCGATCACACCACGACCGCTCTCGAAGCCGCGCGCCGCGTCTTCGAGAGCCAGGCCACCTGGGATCCGGCGGAATCGGTGCGGGAATTCTCGATCTACAGCTCCGACTACGCCGCCACGACGGTGGGCCGAGTGGTGTCCGAGCTCGCCGCCCAGCGCGCGCCCGGCGTCCATTTCCGGTTCATGCTGCACAACCCGTCCGTGGTCGAGGACGCCGCGAACCGCCTGCGCTCGGTCGACGCCATGGTCATCCCGCATGGCTTCCTCACCGACCTGCCCTATGCCGACGTGTGGCGCGACCAGTGGGTGGCGATCGTCGCCGGCTCGAACGACGGCGTCGGCGACGAGCTCACCCGCGAGGACATGCTCCGCCTGCCCTGGGTCATGAACTACCAGACCCGGTCGGCGTTCACCTCCGCGGAACGGCAGGTTCAGCAGCTCGGCATCGAGCCCAGAGTCGAGGTGGTGGTCGAGAGCTTCCTCGCCATCCCGCACTTCGTCGCGGGCACCTCCCGGGTCGCGATCATCCATTCCGCACTCGTCCCTCTCGCCCAGCGCGCGGCGGACGTCCGCGTCGTCGGCCTGCCGTTCGCGCCGACGCCCCTCGTCAACGCCCTGTGGTGGCATCCCGTGCACAGCCACGACCCCGAGCACACCTGGATGAGGTCCTTGTTCGAGGAGGCCGGCCGCATCGTCGAGGCCGGCGAGCACGCCTGACGCCATCGGACTGCGCGATCACAGGCATCGCGGGCGCCGCTGTCCGCAGAACTGTAAAGGTCTTATATTTCTCTTCGACAGGCACCCGAGGAGGAGAGCGATGAACATGTCCGATCAGCCGATCGTCGTCCTGGGCGGAGGCCCCGCGGGGATGGCCGCAGCCCTGGGGCTCACGAAGGCGGGCCACTCGGCCGTCATCTACGAGCGGTACCCCGAGGCCCGCCCGGCAGGAAACATCCTGAATCTGTGGCCGCCGCCCATCAAGGCGCTGCAGGAACTGGGCGTGGACACGACGGACCTCGGCGCTCCGTGCCACTCGACCTTCCGGAACGCGGCGGGGCACGTGCGCGCAGACATCGAGATCCCGGACGAGGTCGTCGAGCGCTACGGCGGCGGATTCATCGGGATGCTGCGCCCCGACCTCTACCGGCGCATGCTGGCCGCGCTCCCCGACGGCATGCTGCGCGTGCACACCGAGGTCGTCGCGATCGCCGACCGGGGCGACCACGTCGAGCTGACGCTGAACGACGGCTCGACGGTCCGCACGCCGCTGCTCGTCGGCGCCGACGGCATCGACTCCATGGTCCGCGCGCACCTGTGGGGCGCGTCGCCCAAGCGCGAGCACCGGCTGCAGATCATCGGCGGCTACACCTTCGCCGACGTGCCCGGCGCCGAGAGGGGCGAGGCGATCATCGCCCACAACCGCACGGTGCAGGGCTCCTACACCGCCATCCGCAGCGACGGGCGGGACGGCTTCCAGTGGTGGACGCTCGAGGCGTGCGATCCGGATGCGCCGGCGCCCGCCGACCTCCGCGCCCATGCACTGCGGCTCGCGCAGGGATTCGACCCCCTCCCGGCCTTGATCCGGGCGACGACGGAGGATCACGTGCAGCGCTGGGTCATCCGCGACCGGAAACCGCTGAAGCAGTGGTCGAAGGGCCGGATCACGCTCGCCGGCGACGCCGCGCATGCGACCTCGCCCTACGCCGCCTATGGAGCGGGGATGTCGATCGGCGACGGATACTTCCTGGGGCAGCTGCTCGCCGGAGTCCGGCTCTCCGGCACGGCGGCGGTGGCGGCCGCTCTGCGGCGGTACGACCGGCTGCGCATCCCGCACACGACGGCGCAGGTGCAGCAGGCCTATATCCTCGGTCGCATGTTCCACCACGCTCCCGCGATCCTGCGACCGCTGCGCGATGCCGTGCTCGATCACACGCCGCTGCTGCAGATGCAGGTCGGCCGGCGCAGCCCGCGCGAGATCGTGGCCCAGCTGGGCGAGATGGGCGCCGGGATCCTGAGCCCGGCCCGATGAGCGACGTCGCACCGCCCGCGACCGGCGTCCGTGAACCCCGGCAGGCCCGCAGCCGCGCCAGCTGGGAGCGGGTCGTCGCGGTGGGGCGCGACCTCCTCGTCGAGGGCGGCTACGATGCACTGACGATCAGCGAGGTCTGCCGGCGGGCACGCGTGACCGCGCCGTCGATCTACGCACGCGTCGACGGCCGTGCCGGCCTGTTCCGTGCGGTCTACGAGGATGTGATGACGGATGTCGCGGCCTCCGAGGACGAGCTCTTCGGATCCGCCGAGCCGTCGGTCGCCGGAGCCGTCCGGGCCACGGCGACCGTCTTCGAGCGCCACTCGGCGCTCATGGGCTCGATCATCCGGCAGGCCGTCAAGGACCCGTGGCTGCTCTCGCACGGCGCGCGGACCTCGCGGCGACTGCGTTCACGGATCGCGGGGGCGTTCCGCGTCCGGAACACCGAGGCCGCCGCGACGGCTGCCCGGGTCCTGTACGAGGCCTGCGTCTTCCGCACGATCTACGGGCCGGCGTTCTGGGCGGACGCGCCCGAGACGCTCGAGGAGTTCTGCGAGCGTCTCACGCGCGTGGTCGAGGGAGTGCTCGGGGACGGCTGATCGTCAGAGTCGGGCTGTCGCGAGCTTCGACGATCGCCGCCCGCGGTCGCGTGCCGCCCGTCATGCGCGGATCCAGTTCGCGATCGCCTCGATCGTGGAAAGCGCCGTCGGATCGGACGGCTCGTCGATGTGGCCGTGGTCGGCGCCGGGCTCGAGGTGCAGGACGACATCGACGCCGGCGTCCCGCAGCAGTGCGGCGAAGGCCTCGCCCGAGGGGCGCAGCCCGTCGTGCTCGCACACCACGACGAGCGTGCGCGGGAAGCCGTCGCCCGAGCCGAGCCCGGCGAACGCGTGCGGGTCGCTCAGCGCTTCGGCCGAGCCCGCGTAGTTCAGCGACAGCTGGACATGCGGGGCGTCCGGATCCGGGATCGCGCCCGGGTGCGCGCCGTCGGGATGGGCGACGGGGTAGACGAGCACGAGCCCCGCGGGCACCGTGCCGCCGCCGTCGCGCAGGCGCGCGGTCGCCGCGGAGGTGAGGGCGCCGCCCGCGCTCGCACCGCCCAGGTGCAGCCGCGCGGGCTCGACGCCGAGGAGGTCGCGCGCGTGCGTCGAGGCGTACTCCCACGCCGCGATCACGTCGTCGGACGGCACCGGATGGTGCACGTCGCCGAGGCACTTCGTGTAGTCGACGGCGAGCACCGGGATGCCGCGCGCCGCGAGCTCCAGGGCGACCCAGTTCGACTCGGGCATGCCGAGATGGCCGCCGATGAAGGCCCCGCCGTGGGCCCAGACCAGTCCGCGTCCGGCGACCACCGCGGTGTCGTCGCGGTACGCGCGCGCCGGCTGCACGCCATGAGGGGTCTGGATGGTCAGGTCGCGCGCCCGGACGTTCGCCAGTCGCGGGAACCGGCGACGCAGGGATTCGGTGTCGATCCCCGTGCGCGGATCGCGCGGCTCGCCCTGCTCACGGAGCCGGCGCAGTGCTTCCGGGAGGGGCAGCGTGCGGATGTCGACGTCGGCGTCGGTCATCATCGGTCCTTTCGTTCGTTCGGGTCGTGGTCGATGCTTCCGCCGCGCCGGTCACGTGAGGCGCGGACCCATGGCGACCGGCTCGCGGAGCGCGGGAGCGCCGCCGAGCACGGATCCATCGATCTGCTCGATGCGCGCAGCGCCGGTGATCGCCATGACCTCGGCCAGCTCGGCGCGCAGGATCCGCAGGACCTGCTCGACCCCGCCGGCCCCTCCGGTGGCGAGGCCCCAGAGCGTCGGCCGGCCGACGAGGACGCTCCTCGCCCCCAACGCGAGCGCTCGCAGCACGTCGGCGCCGGAGCGGATCCCGCTGTCCGCATACACCTCGAGCTCCGTCCCCACCGCGTCGACGATCGCGGGAAGGGCGTGGGCCACCGGCTGCGATGATCGCAGACCCTGTCCCCCGTGGTTGGACACGATGACGGCTGCGGCGCCGTGATCCCGGGCGAGGAGCGCGTCCTCCGCGCGGATCACGCCCTTGAGGATGAGCGGCAGGTCGGACAGCCCCCGGAGCCACTCGACATCCCGCCACGTCGCGCCGGGGTCGGGGAAGGTCGCCCCGAACGGCTTGTCCGGGTAGTCGCGGACGACGTACATGGTGTGCTCGGGCTCCCGCCACCGCTCGAAGAGCTCGCGCGCGGCGTCGCCCATACGGCCGGTGAAGGCGGGCATCACCGGAAGGTCCACGGTCAGGCACAGCGCGGACGCGCCTGCGGCGGCGGCGCGTGCGACGACGTCCCGCAGCACCTCGCGGTCCCGCACCGGATAGAGCTGCTGCCAGTAGTTGCCGGCCGCGACGGCCCCCACGTCCTCCGGCGTCCGGGTTCCGTTCATGCTCAACGTGATGACGGTCCCGGCCGCCCTCGCTCCGCGCGCCGTGGCGACCTCGCCCTCGGGGTGCACGAAGGTCGAACCGACATAGGGTGCGGTGACGATCGGCATCGCGATGCGCCGGCCCAGCACGGTGACCGAGGTGTCGACCTCGCTGACGTCGGTCAGTGCTCTCGGCCTCAGCGGCAGTGCACTCCACGCGTTCAGGTCGCCGTGCAGCGTCTGCTCCCTGTCGGCGTTGTTCACGAAGTCGCGATACGCGCCGGGCATGACGCGCTCTGCGGCGGCGCGGAATCCGGCGATGTCGGCGAGGCCCTGGCCGGCGGCCGCAGCTCCTGCAGCCATGGCGGCTCCTTCCTGATGCGGCGAGCGCCGCCATGATCTCGTGCCGACGTGCTGTCTCCCGGCGGGGCGGTTCCGGTGTCACGCGGGTCGCCCCTCGTGGACGAAGCCCGCCAGTTCCCGGTCGATCTCCGCCTGGACGGGCTTGGGCAGGATGAAGAACTCGACGTCCAGCGTCACCCCGGGCTCCCACTGCGTGTGCGTGCGCAGCACCTCGGCGAAGTGCGGCGCATGGCGGTCGAAGGCCGTGAGGACGGCCTGGTACGCCTGAGGGTCGCCGATGATGTCGACGAGCTCCGTCCGCAGCGAGAGCTCCCGCACCGTGGGCCGTTCCTCGGCGGGGACGCGCACCGTCCAGGTGTGCGAGCCGGATCCGACCTCGACGTCGTCGCTCCGGTCGGGGAGCCGGACGACGGCGCTCGTGTTCGGCGGAATCGTGGCGTCCACCGTCACCGTCTCGCCCTCGCGCCGCCAGGCGACCGCCGCGGGGCCGTAGGGAGTGTCCTGGGCGGATGCCGCGTTCGTGAAGCTCGGCAGGACCGTCGGAGCGATCCGGATCACGGCATACCCGGGCGCTTCGGCGCGCAGTCCCGCCAGTGAGCCGTGCAGCCAGTCCGCGACGGCCCCGAACGCGTAGTGGTTGAAGGACGTGCTGCCCGGGCTCGGGGATCCGTCCGGAAGGAGCGCATCCCACGCCTCCCACGTCGTCGTCGCTCCCGCCGTCACGGGGTACAGCCACGACGGGCACTCGGTCTGGGTGAGGAGCCGGTCGGCGGTGTTCAGCTGCCCTGTGCGCGCAAGCGCCTCCATGATGACCGGCGTGCCGAGGAACCCTGTGCCGATACGGTAGCCGTTCCGGCGCACGAGGTGCGCGAGCCGCCGGCCCATGGCCCGCTCGACCGCCTCGTCCGGGGCGAGCCCGAAGGCGATCGCGATGGCGTAGGCGGCCTGCGCGTCGGAGCTGAGCCGCCCGTTCGGGGTCAGGTACTCGTCGGCGAACGCGGTCTTCACCGCCTGCGCGAGTGCCGTGTACTTATCGGCGTCCGCAGGGCGGCCGAGCACGGCCGCGGCCGCAGCGAGCATCGCCGCCGACCTGTGCAGGTAGGCGGTGGCGATGAACTCCCGGTCCGCCTTCGCATCCGTCGGGAACTCCTTGGGAGCGGTGGGATCGAGCCAGTCGCCGAACTGGAAGCCGCCCCGCCACAGGTACGAGTCGCCGGCGAGAGCGGCGACCCGATCGACCCAGGCGCGCATGCTGCGGTACTGGCGCTCGAGCACGGTGGCATCGCCGAAGCGCTCGTACAGGTGCCACGGCACGCCGACCGACGCATCGCCCCAGCCGGCGGTGGCGGTCACGAAGAGTCCGGAGACGTTCGGCACGATGAACGGGACGATGCCGTCGAGCGCGTCCTGCTCCGCGGCCAGATCCGCCAGCCAGTTCGCGAGGAATCCGTCCACGTCGAACAGCGTCGCCGCCGTGGGCGTGAACACCTCGATGTCGCCCGTCCAGCCCAGGCGCTCGTCGCGCTGCGGGCAGTCCGTGGGGAGGGAGACGAAGTTGCCTCGCGTGCTCCACACGATGCTCTCGTGCAGCCTGTCGACGAGCGGATTCGAGGTCCTGAGCCAGCCGGTGCGCGGCAGATCGCTCGAGACGACGACAGCCGTGACCGCATCCTCGGGGATCTCCCCCGGCCATCCGGAGATCTCGGCGTAGCGGAACCCCCGGAAGGTGAACATCGGCTCCCAGACCACCGGCCGGCCTGCGGAGATGAAGGAGTCGGTCGCCTCCGCACCGCGCATCGAGCTGCGGTCCAGCTCGTCCGCGACGAGGATCTCCGCGTGCCGGATCGTGATGCGGACGCCCTCCGGCAGCGCCGCCCGGATCCGGAGGCGGCCGACGAGATTCTGGCCGAAATCGAGGATCGTGCGATCCGGCGTCGCGTGCACGGTCGCAACCGGTGCGACGTCGTCCACCTCGCGGACCGGCGGCGCGAAGCGCGCCTCGGGGACCGGAGACGCAGCGGCACGGACCGGCGTCCAGCCGCGGTCGTCGAAGCCGGGCGCAGACCACCCGTGCTGCTCGCGCCTCAGGTCGTCGTGCTGACCCGCATAGATCCCCGCGTCGACGACGGGGCCCTCGCCGAACGCCGCCCACGAGCCGTCGGAGGCGATGACCTCGGCCCGTCCGTCCTCGTACTCCACGACGAGCTGCAGCGCCGCCGACGGCTGATCGCCGTAGAACGGGACCGCGTCCGCGCCGAAGCCGTACTTCTGCGCGTACCAGCCGGCCGCGAGCTGGATGCCCAGCACGTTCGCACCGGGTCTCAGCAGCTCGGACACGTCGCTCGTCTCGTGGATGAGGCGCCATTGATACGACGTCCATCCCGGCTTCAGGGTGTCCCGGTCGACCGGCCGGCCGTTGACCTCGGCCTGGTACACCCCCTGCGCCGTCGTATAGAGCGTGGCGCGGACCACCGGCCCGGAGACCACGAACTCCCGCCGCAGGAGCACCGGCTGGCCCGGACGCGATGGGTCGGCCAGGCCGATCATCTGCACGGTCCACCCGCCGTCGTCGAGGAAGCCCGCCACGACCTCGACCCCGTCGCTCCATCCGGACATCGAGCCGTCTGCGCCGCTCACCCGCACACGGACGGTCCGTCGCTCGCGCGGAGCGAGATCCGCGAAGGGCCACGCGACCCGGACGGAGGCGGGGCCATCCACCCGGACGACCTCGCCCGATGACTCGACCTCAGCCCAGGCCTGCCTCCATCCGGCCGCTTCCGTGGTCGTGATCCAGCTCAGCTCGGGGGCCGGCGTGGCCACGAACGGCGTGTCCCGCCGGTAGGCGACGCGCGAGATGCGCACCGAGGGCTCATGTTCTGACGTCATCGCACTTCCTCGACCTCGATGTGGAACTTGGGACCCGCTCCCGCCGCGGGGGGTCGCTCGCCGGCCAGGATGGCGGGGAGATCGTCGAGCGACACGGTCGCGGCGACGAGCGGCCGCGGGTCGACGGCCCCGGACGCGTAGGCGTCGATGGTGCCGGCCAGCCCCGGCGAGGCGCTCAGCACGCCGACCGCCGTGACATCGCCGAGCGCGAGGTCCCGGGTGTCGATGGTGCTCGGCACGCCCGCGAGACCGATGTAGACGACCCGCCCGCCCGGCTCGACCAGCTCGAGCGCTCGGCCCGGCAGGTCAGGCGCGTTCGACGCCTCGATCACCGCGTCCCAGGGCAGCGCGGGCAGCTCGTCCTGCGTCCACACGCCGTCGAACCCGAGGGAGCGGGCGAAGGAGAGCGAACGCTCGCTGCGGCCCATCAGATGCACCTCTGCGCCCGCCGCCCCGGCGAACAGCGCCGACATCAGGCCGATCGTCCCCGGCCCGAGCACGAGACAGCGATCCCCTGGCCGAAGGCCGGCGCCCTGAACGGCACGGAAGGCGTTGCCGCCGGGCTCGACCATCGCACCCATGGCGTCGTCGACCGCGTCGGGCAGTCGATGCAGCGAGCGCGCCGGGACGAGTACCTGCTCGGCCAGGGCGCCATTCCAGCCGCCCCGGATCCCGACCTCATGACGGAACTCGCAGACGTGCTGGTACCCCCGCAGGCAGCGCCGGCAGGCGCCGCAGCCGAGCATCGTGTCGCCGGTCACGCGGGCTCGCAGCCACTCCCCCTCGACGCCCTCGCCGATCGCCGAGACGGTGCCCATCCACTCGTGACCGATGCGGATCGGATACTCGGCGTGCCCGGAGTGCAGGTAGGCCATCTCACCCGTGAAGAACTCGACGTCGGTCCCGCAGATCCCCGCGCGCTGCACATCGACGACGACCTGGCCCGGCCCGGGATCGGGCGGGTCGACCTCCTGCACCTCGGCACGTTCCGGGCCGGTGATGACGAGCGCTCTCATCGGGGACCCGTTCCTCTCGAAGCGACGATCGGCACCTGACCGGACCGGAGGCGCGAGGCGATCGCGCCGGTCTCAATGCGATTCACGGGACACCTGGGATCCGGTCGAGCCGACGAGGAAGTCGAGGTCGGCGCCCTGGTCCGCCTGCAGGACGTGATCGACGTAGAGCCGCTCCCAGCCACGGGTCGGCTTCGCATACCCGCGCACCGTCGCCGCGTTCGGAGTGCGGGTCGCGAGCTCTTCCGCCGGAACATCGAGGTCGAGACGCCGGGCACGGACGTCGAGACTGATCCAGTCCCCCGTCTGCACGAGCGCGAGCGGACCTCCGGCGGCGGCCTCGGGCGTCACATGCAGGACGACCGTCCCGTAGGCGGTCCCGGACATGCGGCCGTCGCAGATGCGCACCACATCGCGGATCCCCTGCTCGAGCAGCTTCTTCGGCAGCGGCATGTTCGACACCTCCGGCATGCCCGGGTATCCCTTCGGTCCGCATCCGCGCAGCACCATCACCGAGTTCTCGTCGATGTCCAGATCCGGGTCGTCGACACGGGCGTGGAAGTCCTCGATCGAGTCGAACACGACCGCTCGACCGCGATGCTTCAGCAGGTGCGGGGATGCCGCGGCCGGCTTGACCAGCGCCCCGCCCGGAGCGAGGGAGCCGCGCAGCACCGTGATGCCCGCGTGCGGCTGCAGCGGGTTCTCGCGCGGCGTGATGACCTCCGGATCCCAGATCCGCGCATCGTCGAGGTGGTCGACGAACGGACGCCCGGTGATCGTCAGCCCGCCGGGGTCGAGCAGATCACGGACCTCCCGCATGACGGCGAGGAACCCGCCCGCCCGGTACAGGTCGTCCATCAGGTAACGACCCGCCGGCTGCAGATTCACCAGCAGCGGCACCTGCGCCCCGATCCGGTCGAAGTCGTCGATCGTCAGGTCGATCCCCAGCCGCCCAGCGATGGCGAGCAGATGCACGACCGCGTTCGTGGACCCGCCGATCGCGGCGAGGGCGACGATCGCGTTGTGGAAGTTCGCCTTCGTGAGGAAGGTCGACGGACGGCGGTCGTCCACGACCAGCTGCACCGCCAGCATCCCGGTCTCGTGCGCCGACTCGAGCAGCCGCGCATCCGGCGCCGGAGTGCCGGCGAGCCCCGGCATCACGGTACCGAGCGCCTCCGCGACCAGAGCCATCGTCGAGGCCGTGCCCATCGTGTTGCAGTGGCCCCGGGAGCGGATCATCGACGACTCGCTCCTGCGGAACGCCGCCTCGCTGAGCGTTCCCGCGCGCACCTCCTCGGACAGCCGCCAGACGTCCGTCCCGCACCCCAGCGCCTCGTTGCGGAAGTGCCCGGTCAGCATCGGTCCGCCCGGCACCACGACGGCGGGAAGGTCGACGGACGCCGCCGCCATCAGCAGGGACGGGATCGTCTTGTCGCACCCGCCCAGCAGCACGACCCCATCGACCGGGTTCGCCCGCAGCATCTCCTCGGTGGCCATCGCCGCCATGTTCCGCCACAGCATCGCCGTCGGCCGCACGTTCGTCTCGCCGAGCGACACGACAGGCAGCTCCAGCGGGATCCCGCCCGCTTCGTGGATCCCGTTCTTCACCGACTGCGCCACCTCGCTCAGGTGCGCATTGCACGGCGTCAGATCCGACGCGGTGTTCGCGATCGCGATCTGCGGACGTCCCTCGAACGCACTCGACGGCGCGCCCCGCCGCATCCACGCCCGATGGATGTAGGCGTTCCGGTCCTCGCCCGCGTACCACTCCGAACTGCGCAGCCGATCCATGCGACACTCCTCATCCGTGATGGCCCTCGCGGCCGGTCACCCGCGCGGGGCGGTGCTCGCTTCGGCGGACACCGACGCCGCGACAGCACGCTGAGCGGCGATGATCCGATCCTCGAGGTCGTCGGCCTCGGCGCCGAGCCCGTTCGCATCGAGGTACTCGACCGTCGCCGCGAGCCCGTCCTCCGCCGAGACGGCGGGGCGGAACTCCGGGATGTCGCGGAGCACCTTGTCCGCGCTGAAGAGCATGTTGTGGGCGAACACGTTCGTCGCGAAGAGGAACCGCCGCGGCTCGATCGCCTCGAGCACGTCCGCGGGGACGCCGACCTGCTCGACCTCGCGTCCGACGACGCGCATGGCGACGGCGTGGAACTCCTCCCACGTGGTGTGCGTCGGGTGCACCAGGTGGTAGGTCTGCCCGATGCAGTGCGCCTTGCCGAGCGCGCCGACGAATCCCAGCGCCGCGTCGTCGACGTGCAGCAGGTGATGAGTCGCCCGCCCGTCGCCGACCTTGATGATGGGCTTTCCCGCGCGGATCCGCGCGAACCAGGTGCTGTCGATCCCCAGCTGCCGCACCGCGCGCTTCGGGCCGTAGGTCGTCGAGGGGCGCAGGATCGTCACCGGGAAGCCCGAGCCGTCGTGCGCTTCGAGCAGCACGCGCTCGGCCTCCGCCTTCGCCGCCGCATACGGGACCGTGGGCCGCACCGGGTGATCCTCCGTCACGGGCAGCCAGTCGAATCGCTCGCCGAGCACGGTCACGGTCGACGTGTGGATGACGTGGCCGACATCGCGGAACGCGCGGATGCTCGAGCGCGCGTCGTCCGGCGTGAACGCGATGACGTCGATCGCCGCGTCGAACCGGCCGGCCTGGACGACCGACTCGAAGCGCTCGCGGTCCTGCCGGTCCACGACGATCGTCTCGACGCCTTCCGGCGCCGGGGTCGTACCGCGGTTGACGCAGGTGACGTCATGCCCTTCATCGAGCAGCCGGCGCACGATGCTCGTGCTGATGTTGCCCGTGCCGCCGACGACGACCACCTTCATGAGCACTCCTCCGTGGCAGGATCCGACGCCGCCGGCACGGAAGCCGCCGACGAGCGTCCCGCCCTCCGCACGGTCATGCCGAGGCCGGCTGCAGCGACCGCATCGTGCGACGGATGAGGTCGTGCTGCCTGCGCACGAGCAGCAGCGGGTCCACCTCGCCGAGCTCGGCGAACGCGTGCCCCTCCCATTCGCTCGACCAGTAGCCGCGGTAGCCGCCGTCGACGAACACCCTCACGAGCTCGGGGTAGTCGATCGCCGGCTCCTGACCGTCCTCGTCGATGTCGTAGAACTTCGCGTGCACGTGCAGGATCTGCGGCATGATGTCGGCCCACTCGTGCGGGTCGACGTGCCCGTGCATGTTGAACGCGAGATGCGCGAACGCGCCGAGACGTCCCGGATCGAAGTCGCGGCCGCGCAGGTAGCCGATGAACTCCTCCTGGCGCTCGCGCATCGAGGCGTCGGTGGCCCAGATGTCCTGCAGGCGCTGCACGGCGTCGTCGTCCAGCCCGCTGCGCCGGACGGCCCGGAGCAGAGTGGGCGACATCGCGTGCATCGTCGAGGAGAAGTCGGCGACGAAGCCGAGCAGGGGCGAGTCGAGCTCGGCATAGGTCTCGCGCACCTTCATGATCGGATCCGCGTTCGGCCCCAGGGGCGCGTGGATCTCGTAGGCGAGGCGGAGGTCGAGCTTCTCGGCGATGGGCAGCAGGCGGCGCAGCAGCTCGGGCTTGGCGGACTGGATCCGCACGAGCGGGAAGCCGAGCTTCTTCGCCCCCTGGAACATGAGCTCGCTGAACTCGAACTCCTCGTCGGGCGTCATGTCCCGGTCGCGGCGTCTTCCCATGTCGAGGTTGGCGCCGAACGAGCTCGCATCGAACCCGTGACGGTCGAACGCCGCACGCCAGGTGCGCGCGAAGTCGTCGGAGACGACCGGGTAGGCCGGCAGCATCTGGGAGGCGACGATCTCGATGCCCGGGCCGATGCCGAGCTGGGCGACGCGGTCGAGCAGGCCGTCGACGTCGAACCAGCCGGCGCGGAACTCGGCCGATGCCGAGTACAGCGTGAGGCCGAGCGCGAAAGGATCCGCATCCGTCGCGGGTGGCGGAGCGCTGACTCCGGTCTCGAGCACGGGAGGCGTCGCATCCCGATCCGTCGCCGTGAGCGTCAGAGCCTGGTGCACGACGTTCGGCACGTAGAGGCCCGCGCCGCCGTTCTCGCCCGGCGCGATCTGCATGTACGGCAGGCGCAGCTCGCCGTGCACGACGATGTCGTGCGTCTCGCCGAGTGCCACCGCGGGGTCGCGGCGCACGATCAGCAGCGGGTGCGACGGCAGATACCAGAGCACGTCGCTCTGCTGCGGCAGGTCGGCGAGCGCGTAGCGGGCGCCGTCCAGCTCGAACACGAGGTCGGCCTCCGGCACCGGGACGCCGTCGATCGACACGGTCAGCGTCGTCACGGACGACAGCCACAGGCTGCGATACCAGGGGATGGTCAGAGCGAGTGCGAACCCGTCCGGGTGGATGCGCAGGCTCGCGTCGTCGATCAGTCCGTTGGGCATCGTCGCTCACTCTCGTCGGGAACCATCGAACGATATCACCTTTATGTCGGTTTCGTACAGAAGTTTGCGCGATGGGATCATTAGAGATCCAGCATCAGCTTCGCGCCGCGGCACCGCGAGACGCACGTCATCATGGTGTCGTCGGCCAACCGCTCCTCGGCCGTCAGCACCGAGTCGCGATGCTCGGGCACGCCCGCGAGGACACGGACCTCGCACGTGCCGCACGTGCCCTCACGGCAGGTCGAGAGGACGCCGGCTCCGGCCGCGTTCACGGCATCCAGCACGCTCTCGTCCTCGGCCACCTCGATGACCCGGCCGGTCCGGGCCAGCTCGACCTCGATCGGCCGGTTCGGGCCGTGCTCGACCTTCCGCAGCGCGAAGCGCTCGGCGACGACGGCATCCTCTCGGTCGTGGCGGCGGGCCGAGTCCTCGAGTCCGGTCAGCAGCGCCTCGGGCCCACACGCATAGACGAGCGCGCGGCCCGCAGGGAGGCGCTTCCAAATGTCGTCGAGGTCGTAGCGGCCGCGCTCGCAGCTCGGCCAGGCGTAGACGCGCGCGGCGTGCCTCGCCTGCAGATCCTCGAGGTAGGGCATCCGATCACGAGCGCGACCGAGGAACAGCAGCCGCCACGGCGTTCCACGACGCGCGCACTCCGCGATCATCGGAAGAAACGGCGTGATGCCGATGCCGCCGGCGACGAAGAGCACGAAGTCCGCCGGGCGCAGCCGGAAGTGGTTCCGCGGACCGCGCACCCGCAGCTCCGCGCCCTCCTGCACCTGCTCGTGAACCGCGCGCGAGCCGCCGCGACTGGCGGGCTCGTTCAAGACGGCGATGCGGAGCTCCTCCGCTCCCCGCTCGCCGCAGAGCGAGTACGAGCGCACCATCCCGTTCGGCAGCTCGAGATCGATGTGCGCGCCCGCCTCCCAGGCCGGCGCACCGTCCTCCAGCGACAGGGTCAGCTCGACGACGTCCTCGGTCAGCAGGCGGCGGCCCGTGACGGAAGCCCGACGCATCGCGGGCGCGGCACCGCGAGCAGCCTCGGCGGCGGGCATGCCGACCGCCTCCGCGACGGCCCATCCCCCGGGCGCGACCGGCGTCCACACCAGCGGCAGCGAGACCATGCCGCGCCCCTCGCCGACCACGGTGTGCTCGAGTTCCTCGGGATCGACGCCCAGACGCAGCTGTGGCAGGCGCGCGTGCAGCACGCCCAGCTCGACGCGCAGCAGCAGCCGGGCGAGCGGCGCCCCGAGGCACGCGTGCACCCCCTGGCCGAACCCGAGGTGCGGCGCGCTCCACTCGCGATCGAGACGGATCCGATCGGGATCCGCGAAGAGCGCTGCATCCCGGGATCCCGATGCGTAGACGAGAAACACCTCCTCCCCGGCCCGCAGCCGCACCCCGCCCAGCTCCGTGTCGCGCGTCGCACGCCGCCGCATGCCGGTGATCGCGGATTCGAAGCGGAAGAGCTCTTCCAGGGCGGCGGCGCGGGAGGCGTCGTCGCGCTGGGCGGCCGCCCACAGCTGCGGATCCGGAAGCAGGTGCGACAGCGCGATGCAGATGAGGTTCGACGACGTCTCATGGCCTGCGAGCATCAGCCCGGGCACGAGCGAAAGCATCTCGAAGTCGGTCATGTCGACGGCGCCCGCATCCCGCTCGTTCCAGATGTGGCTGATCAGGTCGTCGCGGCGCTCGAGGCGTCGCTGCGCCATCACCTCGCGCACGTAGTCGTGCAGGTCGAGCAGCCGCTGCGCCTTCTCCTGCCGTGTGCCGGGGTGGTAGAGGTCGCGCGGGCCGAGGAAGAACCCGAGCGCGGCTCCGATCCACTCGGCCCGGTCAGGGTCGAGGCCGACGATGCGGCTGATCACGATGAGGGGCAGCGGGAGGGCGAAGGCGGTCTTGAGGTCGACATGTCCGTCGGCGACGAAGTCGTCGACCAGACGGTGCGCCTGCTCCCGGATCCACGGCTCGAAGCGCTGCAGCCGGCGCGGCACGAAGAAGCCGTTGACAGCCGAGCGGAGGCGGTCGTGATCGGGGTTGTCGACGCCGATCAGGGTGCCGCGATCGGGCACACGACCGGCGAACTGCTCGCGAAACGGGGACGGCAGCTGCGGGACGACCGGCTCGGACGAGAATGTCTCGACATCGTGCAGCGCCTGCACGATGTCCTCGTAGCGCGTTACCACGCGCGCACCGAAGGCATCGGAGTAGGGAAGGCCGGGCTCGGCACGCACCGCGGCAAGGTCCGTGAAGATCCGCTCCGGATCGTGGAAGGCCGGGCATCCGGCAGGAACGGTCGTGGACATCTGAAAGCTCCGATCGGGTGGTGTCCCGCCGGAGCGCGCGCACAGGCAGGACGGAGTGATCCGTGTCTGCTCGCCCGGCGCCGTTCGGTGGCTCCGAGGGGGATTATTCGCTCCGGCATGATCGCCGGGCGCCCTCACCCCGCCTGTGATGGGTTGCTGCCGGGCCGGCGCGCATCGCCGACCCGGCAGCTGGTGGTTCAGTCGGCCGCACCGCGCTCCGCGGCAAGGGAGCGGATCAGCGCGTGCTGTCGCCGCAGCTGGTCGGATGCGCGGTAGGGCTCGTGATGCCCTTCGTACTCGCTGGAGAACCAGCCCGTGTACCCCGCGTCCAGCGCGACGTCGATGATCTCCCGCCACGGGATGTAGTGGTCGACGAGGTCGTCGTCCACCTCGTAGAACTTGGCCTGGAAGTACACGGTGTGCTCCATGACCTCGGCGAGATCCGACACCGGCACGAACGGCACGTCCGGGGGCATCGCTCCCCCGTCGCCCATGCGGAACCGAGCGCTGCCGCCGCGGCGCCGATAGCGCTGCACGTCGAAGACTCCCGTGTCCATCAGCAGACCGAACTGCGAGGTCCCGGTCCGTTCCTTGAAGGCGAGATACTCCTCGACCACGGGGGACTTGACGACCGTCGGCCAGTGGATCTCCGGGCAGATCACGATATCCAGGTCGGAGGCCAGCTCGAGATTGCGCTCGACGGCCTCCTGCCAGATCGGATCCACCTGCAGGTCGCCCGAGATCACGCCGATCTTGGGCCGCACGAACGAGAAGCCCAGCCGGGCGGCGAGGCGCAGGTCGAGCTCGAGCTGGGTGGCGCCCTCGGCGGCCGTCATCCCGCGCCCGGGGAACCGGCGCGTGTCGATCCACGAGCCGTACAGGGTGGGGGTGAGGCCGAGGCGCTCGTTGCGCGCGAACCACGCGTCGATCCACGCGGTGGACGGGTTCGGGTAGTCGGCGATGTGGCCTTCGCCGAGGATCTCGAGTCCGGTGGCGCCGAGGTCGGCCACGTCTTCGATGCAGTCCTCGACGGTCATCGTGACGCCGATGTCCTCGGTGTAGCTGTACAGCGAGACGCCGAGGCCGAAGGGCAGGTCCTGGGTGGTCATCGCACGATCACCGCCTTCCGGCTCGTGGTCCAGACCGAGGGCTGGAGCTCCTCGGGGATGTACGACATGCGCAGGCGCAGCTCGAGCGTGACGTCGTGGATGCCGCGGGCCAGGCCGCCCGGCTTCGGTACGGTCAGCACCGCCGGTGCGTCCATGGGCCAGCGGGCGTCGGGCGAGGTCTGCAGTTCGGCGAAGGAGTACTCTCCGGTGGGCAGCGTCCACCGGATGTCGTCCCCGGCGAACTCCTCGCCGTCGACGGTCACGGTGGGCTTCTCGATGAGGCTGCCCCAGAGCCCGCGGTAGTAGGGGCTGCGCACGCGCACCTGGAAGCCGGTGGGGGCGTCATCCGGTCCGACGTTTCGGAAACCGGAGGCCTGGATCAACTGTTCTTCGAGCATGTCTTCCTTCCTTTCTTCAGCTCACGCGCTCTGTCACGTGCGCCGCGCTCAGCTGCGCGGCGGCCTGGCGGGCACCGCGCACTGCGAGTGCGACGCTCGTGAGCGTGGGGTTCGTGGTGTTCGCGGTCGGGATGAGCGCGTTGCCGCCCACCACGAGGTTCTCGGTGCCCCACACCCGTGAGTACGAGTCGGCGACCGACGTGCCGTCATCCGTCTCGCCCATCCGCAGGGTGCCCATGTAGTGCAGGCTCGAGCCGTTCGGCAGCAGGCGCGGCTCGGCGATGAACGTGCCGAGGGCGGCGCCCGCGCGCCGCAGATGCGCGGTCGCGCGCGCGATCTCCTCGTTCTCGACGTCGGTGAGCGCGTACTCGATGGTCATGTTCGGGAAACCGCGGTAGTCGGGCTCGCCGTCATCGAAGCGCACGCCGTCCTCGACCCTCGGGTGCTTGCGCACCCCGTAGCCCATGTTCACGTAGCCCCAGCGACTCCCGGCGTGGGGATGCTCGGGGTCGAGGGGGAACGGCGGGTTCTCGGCGTACATCACCTGCAGCGAGAACGGATGGTCGGGCTCGGAGAACGGGATCCGGTTGACGGCGGCGACCGGGTCGGCGGCGTGCTGCGCGCGGCGCGCGAGCTCGTCGGCGAGCTCGTCGTCCGAGACCAGGGCGCCCATGAGCTCGGGATCCAGGGCGACCGTGCTGATCACCATGGGGTGCTCGGTGAGGTAGCGTCCGAGGGCTGCCGGGCGGATCCCGGAGGCCCAGAGCAGCTGCGGGGAGCGGAACGCGTCGGCCGCGACGACGACCAGGTCCGCGGGGACGAACTCCTCGGTGTGCGTGCGCAGATCCTCGACCGTGACGCCGGTGACGACGCCGTCCTCGTGCGCGATGCGGCGGACGAGGGTCAGGTCGCGCAGGACGAAGCGGGCGGCCTCCGGGGTCCCCTCGTCGATGAGCGGTCCGAGCACGACGTCCGCCCCCGCCCAGACCATCGTGCCGTCGGGCTGCGGATCGCCGGCGACCGGCAGCGTGCCGACGCCGTACCCGTCGGGCAGCTCGGCCCCGAACTCGCCGTCGAGCAGGGTCCGGATCGCGCCCCCGATCGCCGAGTCGGCGAACGCCGCCTGCTGCACGTGCAGCAGGCGCTGCGCGTCGGCGAGCAGGTCGTCCCACTCGGCATCCGGGATGAAGGCGATCTTCTCGCTGAACGCGGGAGCCGGGGTGGCGCAGGTCCAGTGCGCGCCCTGCCCGCCGACGTTGGTCGCGGCGGCGGCCGCCGGGAAGGTCGGCGCGTGCGCGGATCCCTCTCCTCCGAAGTCGAGCAGGTGGGTGCCGCCGCGCGCCGTGAACATGCCCTCGACCGCGACGCCCGCGGGGAGCCCGAGCGACTCGCGGAACGCTCCCGACTGCGGGCCCTGCGACATCTCCCGCGCGCGCTCCTTCTCGGCCGGATCCGCGATGTTGCGGACGCTGGCGCCTGGGCGCGGGGTGAGCTGCGGGCCCGCCTCGAACATCGTGACGCGGGCGTCGGGAAGAAGCTCGAGCAGCACGCGCGCGTAGGCGGAGCCGATCGGGCCGCTTCCGACGACGACGATGGATGGGATCGACATGAGACTCCTCTTCGGGTTCTTCTCGGCGCCGTCAGGCGGCCTGTGATTCGGTGTCGTGGAGGCGGATCTCGGGCTCGTCCGAGAGGCGTCCGTCGGGAAGAAGCAGCGACGCCAGGATGCCGAGCGCGTAGGTGACGGCGAGGCCGACGAAGATCGGAGCGAACACGTCGCGGTAGATTCCCGCGACCTGCTCTTGGATCGCCGGCGAGGCGGCGTGGACGACCGCCGGGGTCAGGGACGCGGCATCCAGCCCCGCCGGGAGCAGGGCGGCGACGCCGAAACCGACGACCCCGCCGATCACCGCCGTGGTGACCGTCGCACCCACCTGGCGCACGAGGTTGACGCTCGCGGTGACGGCACCGGTGTCGCTCGCGGGCGCGGCGCTCTGCACCACCGAGACGATGAGGCTCATGAACGCCCCCGTCCCGAGGCCGACGACCGCCATGACCGCCATCGGCGCCCACAGCGGCAGGCCGACCGGGAGGGTCGCCATGACGGCGAGGCCCATGGCGCCGAGCGTCGTTCCGGCGATCGTGAAGATGCGGTAGCGCCCCGTGCGGCTCGCGAGCCAGCCGGTGGCGAGATTGCTGACCAGCATCCCGAACACCGTCGCGATCGGGACGAGCCCCGACACGGTGGCGCTTGTGCGATAGGCCATCTGGAAATAGGTCGGAAGGTACGCCGTGATCGAGAACAGGCCGATGCCGACGATCGCGGAGACCGCGGTGCCCGCAGCGACCGTGCGGTTCGCGAACAGCCGGAGCGGGACGATCGGATCGGCGGCGCGCAGCTCCGCGTGGATGAACGCGGCGATCGCCAGGATCGCGACCACGAAGGCGATGACGCTGCCGGGCCCGCGGGAGCCGATCCAGGTGACGGCGAGGACGAGTGCGACCAGACCGACCGTGAGGCAGACGGCGCCTGCGATGTCGAAGCGCGTGCGGATCCCGCGCTCGACGTGCGGCACGGCGACGACCGCGAGCGCGAGCGCCGCGAGCCCGACGGGCACGTTGATCCAGAACACCCAGGGCCAGCCCCAGTTGTCGGTGATGACGCCGCCGAGAACCGGGCCGATGAGGATCGCGATCGGGAAGGCGGCCCCGATGATCGCCATGTACTTCGGGCGCTGGAGGGGCGTCGTGGCCTGGGCGATGATCGTCTGCGACATGAGCTGGAGCCCTGCGGAGCTCATCCCCTGCACGACCCGGGCGGCGATGAGCCACGCGAAGTCCTGCGCGAATCCGCACGCGATCGACGCGACGACGAACACCGCGAGCGACACGAGGAAGACGGCGCGCGCGCCGATGAGGTCGCCGAGGCGCCCGAGGATCGGCAGCAGCACGGTGCTCGCGAGGGTGTAGCCGACGACGATCCAGCCCATGTGCTCCACGGCGCCGAGCTGACCGGCGACGGTGGCGAGCGCGGTCGTGACGACGGTGTTGTCGAGCGCGCCGAGGAACGACACGGTCAGGAGCGAGACGACGAGAAGGCGGAACCTCAGGGGCGGAAGCGGCATGTGATCGCCCGATCGGTCGGGCCCGACGCGACAGGGTGCGGCCTCCGCGCTTCTTCGCGGGAGGACGGGCTCAGCGCCTCACGTCACGTCGATTCTATGCATTCTTACGTTTAAAAGCAACCTAAGTATGCCCCGGCCGCGCCTTCCGGCCGTTCCTGGGAGCCGGTGCCTTCACTCCAGGCGCGTGATGTCGACCGAGACGAACATGTCGGAGGCCCCGGATCCGGCGTAGACGCCGCGCAACGGCGCGATGTCCGCGTAATCGCGGCCCACGCCGACGAACACGTGGGACAGACCGATCTCGACGAGATTCGTGGGATCGTAGCCGCGCCACTGCCCCGAGAACCATTCCACCCAGGCGTGCGACTCCCCCGTGACGGTCTCCCCCACCTTCGGATCCGCATCCGGGTGCAGGTAGCCCGACACGTAACGGGCCGGGATGCCGGCGGACCGGAGCATCCCGAGCGTCACGTGGGCGATGTCCTGGCAGACGCCCGCCCGCGCCGGCCACGCGTCGCGCGCCGTCGAGCTCACCCCGGTCACGCCGCGACGGTAGGTCATCGCCTCGCCGACGACCCGGCAGATCCCCCGCGCCGCGTCGTCGATGCCCTCGTGCGCGGCGCGGACCTGCGCCGCGAGCTCGCGCATCTGCTCATCCGGCTCGGTCGCGTGCGTCTGCATCAGCATCTCCGCCACGTCGAGGGACGTCGCGGCCGCATGCGCGAGCTGCGCCCATCCGATCTCCCGACCGCGGGGAGCGACCGCCCGCGTCTCGACGACGCTCGTCGCGACGACGGAGAGCTCGTCGTGCGGGGTGAGCACTTCGAAGGAGGTGACGGGAGTGCCCCAATGGTCGCTGTAGGTGCTCGGATGCGTCGCGGGGCTGGTCTCGACACGGGCATGCAGCACGAGCTGACGGTCCTGCGTGCGCGGCAGCATGCGGGCCTCGTTGTATGAGGCCGTGGCGGATGAGGCGTACTGGAAGCCGGTGCGGTGCACGATCCTGAGCCGGGTCATAGGGTCTCCTCGGTCCAGACGGGGGCGGCGATCGATGGGAAGTATTGGTCCTGCACGGCGTTGCTGATCTCGGAGACGCTCTCCTGCACGTGGTGCATGCTGCTCTCCAGCCGGAAGACGAGGTCCGCGACCGGCCGGTACTCCAGGTCCGACCGGAGGCGGCCGATCGCCCGCCCCACGGCATCGGGCGGCAGCAGGGGCGAGCTCTGGCCGATCCGCCGCAGGCTCTCCTCCGCGCGGATCACGCTCGACAGCACCGAGCGCGGGAAATGCCGGTCGACGAGCAGGAACTCCGTCGCCGAGGTGGCGGTCGGCATGGCGCGATGCACACGCAGATGGGCGTCATACGCATCGCAGCTGCGCAGCAGCGTCATCCAGTTGATCGCACCCCCGCTGTCGGTCCGAGCGGCGGAGACCAGCAGCCGTGCCGTCATGTCCGCGGCCTCCAGGGCTCGTCCGAGCGCGAAGAAATACCACGCCTCATCCCGGCTCATCGAGGTCTCGGCGACGCCGTACGTCAGGGCGGCACGCTCCCGCACCCATCGGAAGAAGGAGTGGGATCTCTCGAAGTCGACGCGCTGCGGCAGCCGGGCGTTGGTCGTGTTCAGCACCTCCCAGAGGTCCTGAGAGATGACCTCCCTGGCCCGTCGGGCGTTCTCGCGGGCGGAGGACAGCGAGTGCGCGACCGAGATGGCCCTGGTCCGGTCCGTCGCGAGGGCGCGGAGCGCATCGCCGCGACGCGGGTTCCCTCCCGCCGCATCCGGCATCCCCATGACCGAGAGCACGCCCCGGCACACCGACTCCTCGTCGGCCCAGGGATCCTCGAGCAGCAGCTGCAGATGCACGTCGAGGATGCGAGCGGTGCCATCGGCGCGTTCCACGTACCTCCCGATCCAGAACAGCGCCTCGGCGATCCGGCTCAGCATGATGCCTCCTCCTCCCGCTGCCGCTGCCGCTGTTGCTGTTGTTGCTGCTGCTGCTGCTGGGGATCGTCGAGCGGCGGGACGGGCAGCGGCGCGACCACGACGCCGGAGAACCCGGCGGGGTGCCGCGCGGCGACCCTGTCGGCGCGGATCGTCGCCGCCGCCCGGGGCGTCGCCGGGTCCTCCAGCACCCAGGTGTCCTTCGAGCCGCCGCCCTGACTCGAGTTGACGACGAGCTGTCCCTCCGGCAGCGCCACCCGGGTGAGCCCGCCGGGCAGCACCCAGATCCCGTCGCCGTCGTTGACCGCGAAGGGACGGAGGTCGGAGTGCCGGGGCCGGAACCCGCCGTCCACGAGTGTGGGGATCGTGGACAGCTGCACGACCGGCTGCGCGATCCAGCCCCGCGGATCCGATGCGAGCGTCGTCCGCGCCGCGTCCAGTTCCGCACGCGACGCGGCCGGCCCCATGATCAGGCCCTTCCCGCCGGATCCGTCCACCGGCTTCACGACGAGTTCGTCCAGCCGGTCCAGCACCTCCTCGAGCGAGCCGGGGTCTTCGAGACGCCAGGTGTCGACGTTGGCGAGGATCGGCTCCTCGGCGAGGTAGTAGCGGATCAGGTCGGGCACATAGGTGTACACGAGCTTGTCGTCGGCGACGCCGTTGCCGATCGCGTTCGCGATCGTGACGTTCCCGAGCCGTGCCGCGTTCAGGATGCCGGCCGCGCCCAGCATCGAATCGGGACGGAACTGCTGCGGGTCGAGATACTCGTCGTCGACCCGGCGGTAGATCACGTCGACGCGACGCGGCCCCGTGGTGGTGTGCATCCAGACCCGTCCCGCCGAGCAGAACAGGTCGCGTCCCTCCACCAGCTCGACCCCCATCAGCCGCGCCAGCAGGGTGTGCTCGTAATACGCCGAGTTGAACACGCCCGGCGTGAGCACGACGACCGTCGGATCGTCGGCGCCCGACGGGGCCGCCGCGCGCAGGGCGCCGAGCAGGCGGTTCGGGTAGTCCACCACGGGGAGCACCCGCATGTCGGCGAACATCTCCGGCACCATCTGCGCGAGGGCCCGCCGGTTGGCAAGCACATAGCTCACGCCGCTCGGCACGCGCACGTTGTCCTCGAGCACGCGCCACCCGCCGGACTCGTCGCGGATGACGTCGATGCCGGCGACCTGGATCCGCACGCCGTTCGCGGCCACGATCCCGGCGGCCTGGCGGTGGAAGTGGCTGGACGAGGCGATCAGCGGCGCCGGCACCACGCCGTCGGTCACGCACCGGCGCGCGCCGTAGACGTCCGCGAGGAACGCCTCCAACGCCCGCACCCGCTGAGCGACGCCGAGGTCCACCTCGCGCCACTCATCGGCTGCGATCACCCGGGGCACGACGTCGAGGGGGAACGGCCGCTCCTCGCCGGCGAAGTCGAAGGTGACGCCCTGCGACAGATACGCCCCGGCGAGCGCCTCGACCCGGCTCCGGAGGTCCTCGGCCGACATATCGCTGAGAGCCCGATGGATCGACCGGTACGGATCTCTGGCGGCGAGCTCCGTGGCGGCGCCCTCGGCATCGAACATCTCGTCCCAGGGCGACCCCGACCGGGAGCTCGCGGTCTGCCGGCTCCAGTAGCCGGCGAAAGACGTTTCCATGACTGGACCTTTCCACCCGCGTGTTTCGCCAGCATTACCGTCGGAAGTCAGCAATGCAACAGGGTGAGCGCACTTTGCGCGCGGGATTGAGGCAGGGATCCGCCCCGCCGCCCTGTCCGCAGATCCGGGTCCCGCGATCATCAGCGCTCAGAAACCTGCGGATTTCATCGTGATCAACCCGTGATGGATATGTAATTCGTTGTTGCCGCACGGATATTGACTCGAAACCGCATACCGCATACGGTTCTGTTCATGTCAACAACACCCATCCAGCTGGAACGCCCCGAAGGCAAGGGACTGGCCGCCGGAACGCTGGGCCTGTGGGGCTCGACCGTCATCGGCCTGGCGTCCACGGCGCCGGTGTACTCCCTGGTCGCGTCCCTCGGCTGGGTGGTCATCGCGGTCGGAGCCCAGGCGCCCATCGCCTTCGTACTCGCCTTCGTGCCGATGCTGCTGATCGCCTTCGCCTATCGGGAGCTGAACAACGCGGTCCCCGACTGCGGCACGACCTTCACCTGGGGCACCAAGGCGTTCGGTCCGTGGGTGGGCTGGATGGGCGGCTGGGGCGTCGCGGTCGCCGGCATGGTCGTCCTCGCCAACCTCGCGCAGATCGCCTCCGTGTACTTCTGGTCCTTGATCGGCATCGACCTCGAGAACAACGACTGGCGTGTGATCCTCGTCGCCGTGCTCTTCATCGCCGCGATGACCTGGGTCAGCTGGCGCGGTGTCGAGATCGGCGAACGCATCCAGAACGTGCTGCTCGGCATCCAGTACCTCGCCCTCGTCGTCTTCATCGTGGCCGTCTTCTGGCAGATCGCCAGCGGCAACGCTCCGTACGCGATCGACTTCTCCTGGGAGTGGATGAACCCGTTCGCCTTCGGCTCCTGGTCCGGATTCACCGAGGCGATCCTTCTCGCGCTGTTCATCTACTGGGGATGGGACACCTGCCTGGCCCTGAACGAGGAGACCAAGGATCCGAAGCGCATCCCCGGCCGCGCCGCGCTGCTGACCTGCGTCATCCTGCTCTTCACCTATGTCGCGGTGACGATCGCCGCCATGATGTACGCAGGCCTCGGCAGGACCGGAACCGGTCTCGGCAACGAGGAGCACGCAGACGACTTCTTCCTCGCCATCAAGGACGGGCTGCTCGGCCCGTTCGGCTGGGTCCTCGTGGTCGCGGTCATCATCTCGGCCATCTCCTCCACGCAGACGACGATCCTCCCCACCGCCCGGGGAACGCTCGCGATGGGCGTCTATCGCGCACTTCCCGCGAGGTTCAAAGAGGTGCACCCGGTCTACAGGACCCCGTCGTTCTCGACGATCATCATGGGCGTCGTCGCGATCGCGTACTACGTCGGAATGACACTGATCAGCGACAACATCCTGCAGGACTCGATCCTCTCCCTCGGCCTGGCCATCGCGTTCTATTACGCCATCACCGGCTTCGCCTGCGTCTGGTACTTCCGCCGCGACATCCTGACCTCACCGCGCAGCTTCTTCTTCAAGGGGCTGTTCCCCCTGCTCGGCGGGCTCATGCTCACGGCCGCCTTCGTGCAGTCGGCGATCGACATGTGGGACGTCGACTACGGCTACTCCGTGCTGTTCGGCATCGGCGGCACCTTCGTCGTCGGGATCGGCTCGCTCGCCATCGGACTCGTGCTGATGCTCGTCTGGTACCTGTTCCCCCGGTCGAAGAGGTTCTTCCGGGGCGAGAGCCTGAACGTCGACACCCAGGTCATGGTCCCGGAGAACCCGACCGAGTTCCCCCGGTCGATCGACGGAGGCATCTGAGGTCGGCCGAGACCCGGGACCCGCACCGCCGAGTCCGTCGCCCGGATGCCCGTGCACGCCCTCTACGCCCTCACCGACGGCGCGCGGCTGAGCGGCGAGCGCGTGCGCACCCTCGGGATCACGCTCGTGCCCGAATCAACCGCCGGCACCGGCGAGGACCTCACCGGGCTCGACCGCCGCCAGCTCGCGGAGCTCGCGAACGGGCTCCGGTTCCTGTTGCTGTTCATGCTCGTCACCACCGCCGCCGGGCTCACCGTCGGCGGTGCCGGAAGCCTCGTCGAACGCCGCCTCCCCTTCGCCGTGGTCCGCGCCGCCGACATGCAGACCAGCGAGCTGCGCCGCATCGTACTAAGGGAGACCGCCGCGCCGCTGCTCGTCACCACCGCCGCCGGCATCCTGCTCGGCCTCGCCGCGTCCGCCGCGATGGCGGCCTCCACCGGCCAGCCCTGGAACGGCCCCGGACCGGCGTTCCTCGGCTCCAGCCGCCCGTCGAACGTCCTGCCTCGGCGATAGCGTCGATCGACTCGGTGATCGTTTCAATGTCGGTCGCAAACGAGATCCGGAAGAACGGCGGCTGCCCGTCGGCGGACCCCTGGATGACGGCCACGCCGGCGTAGGCCAGCAGATACGGGTCACATCCTTCCTGCTCGCGCCGCACCTGACGAAGCATGCCGATGTCAGATGTTCACATCGCCGACAAGGTTGACCTTGATGCCCATGCCGTCGAGCATCGCAGCCTTGGCGACGAGGGCCTTGTCGGCGGTCTCGGCGTCAGGCGCGTAGACGAGCTGCGCATGGTTGGCCTTGTGCCGGGCCATGAACTGATCGCGGCTCTGACCGTGCAGCACCACGTGCGCGATCGGCCACTCCGGGTTCGTGGCGTCCTTGCGGCGCTGCGTCTCCTCCGCAGGCAGCTCCACGACCGTGCCGCGGAACACGTCTGCCTGCAGCACCCCGTCGGCGATGAAGATGCGCGAGAGCACCACCTCCCCAGGCTTCGAGACGCCGTTGATCGTCGCGCCGCCGGCCGGGAAGAAAACATGTCCCTGCCGCCAGCCCTCGGCCTTGTCCCAGCCTCCGAGGTGCGAGGCGGGAACGGATCCGGAGATCTCGTACACCCACACGAACTCGCCGTCGAAGTCCTCGCCCCAGCGCACGTCGTGCAGCGTGTTGTCGGGCACGAGGCCCATCGCCCGCCACACCCGATCGGTCACCAGCGCATCCACCGCGACGCCCTCGTCCGCCTCGTTGAAGTGCGGGAACGCACGCCCGGAGTGCAGGACCCGGGATCCGTCGCGCGACGTCACGGGCGGACGTTCGGTGGAGTTCAGGATGCCCTCGGCGAGATCCGACGCGGGAACAAGATCTTTGAGGCCCTGCTGGTACTGGATCCCGACCGCGTCCAGACCGAAGTCGTCGGCGATGCGGAGCGCGGCGATGTACATCTTCAGCTGCCACTGCACCTGCTCGCGGGTGAGCTCGGTCGCCGAATCCTCCCCGTACACGAAGGTCATGCCGTGCTCGGTCAGCCAGTCGTACGCGGCGTCGGCCTCGGATTCGGTGACCGCGAGCATCTCCGCGTACAGCGCCGACTGCGACAGACGCTCCTTATAGATCCCCGTCCGGTTGAGCAGCTCGTCATCGAAGATCGCGTTGTACATGCCCATGCAGCCTTCGTCGAACACGCCGATGATGGCCTTGTCGGCGAGCAGCTGCGCGGCCAGCGCCTCGCCGAGCTGCTTCTCCGGACTATCGGGAAGCTCCGGCAGCGCACGCACGTGCGAGGCGTCGTGCGTGATACGGCCGGTCTCGGTCCACTCCTTCAGCCCCCCGCGGAACCAGCCGTCGATGAAGTCGACCGACCAGATCGTGGCGTACGGCTTGCCCATCTTCGTGAGCCCGGCGTTCAGGCCGAGCAGGCCCACCAGGCCCGGCCAGTCACCGGCGAAGTTCGCCACAGTAAGGATCGGCCCCTGGTGCGTGCGGAGCCCCGCCAGCACGTGGTGGGAGTACTGCCACACCGCCTCGGCGACGATCAGCGGCGCATCCGTCGGGATGTTCTTGAACACCTCCATGCCCATCCGCTGGCTGGAGATGAAGCCGTGCCCGGTCGCCGGATCCACGTCGTTGGCGCGGATCACCGTCCAGCCCAGGTCGTTCAGCACGCCGATGACGCCCTTCTCCAGCTCGACCTGGGTCTCCCAGCCCGCGGTGTTCGCCGACTCCCGCAGGTCACCGGAGGCGATCAGGTAGGCGGTCTTCGGGGCGGACGCCGGACGGGTCGCCGGGGTCGGCAGGGTGTAGGTCATTGTTCTCTCCGAGGGTTTGTGAGGGTCAGTGGTCGCGGGCCTGCGCGGCCAGTTCGTGGACGACGTCGGCGGTACTGGCGTACAGCCGCAGGTAGCGGTCGAACAGGACGTCGTAGGCGGCGCGCGCGTCGGGGTCGGGTTCGATGCGATCGACGATCGGATTCCAGCGCTCGATGCAAGGGTGTGATCCTGCGGGCGCGACGGCGGATGCGGCGAGGAACGCCGCTCCGTAGCTCGCGCCGATCGTGGTGGCCGGCACCTCCTGCACGAGGCCGGTGGCATCCGAAACGATCTGCAGCCAGAGGCGCCCCTGGGTGCCACCGCCGACCGCGACGATGCGGCGAATATCGGCGCCTGCGGCGCGCATGGTCTCGATGTTGTGGCGCACGCCCAGCGCGGTCGCCTCGAGGGCCGCCCGGTACAGATCCCCGCGGCCGTGACGCAGCGTGAGCCCGGCGATCACGCCCCGGGCATCCGGATCCTGGATCGGGGTGCGCTCCCCCGCGAAGTACGGGAGCGTGAGCAGTCCGCGCGCCCCGACGCCCGAATCGGCGGCCTCGGCGAGCAGCTGCGGGTAGTCGGCGTCCGTCAGGTCCTTCAGCCAGGCGGTCAGCGCGCCGGAAGTCGACATGCCGCCGGCGAGGTTGCGGGTCCCGGCGAAGGCGCCGGCGGTCGTCCACATCGACGGCGTCCGCAGGGTCTCGTCGACGGTCGCGACGAGGAACATCGTGGTGCCGTACATCAGCATCAGGTCGCCGACGCCGTGCGCTCCCACGCTGACCGCCTCGGTCCAGGCGTCGATGGTGCCGGTGATCACCGGAGTGCCCTCGGAGATGCCCGTGAGCGCGGACGCCGCGGCCGTCACCGCGCCGGCTACCTCCCCGGCCCAAGTCAGTGGGGGCTGCTCGAGAGGTGCGGCGAACCGCTCCCACCACGGCGCATACCACACCTCGCGCTCGATATCGTAGAGCGGCGAGACCTGACTGGCCGACTGGTGATCGAGCGCATAGGCGCCGGTCAGCTTGCGGGCGAGCCACGATGCCGGCATGAACAGGCGCCTCGCCCGGGCCCACGCCTCCGGCTCGTGCTCCCGCACCCAGAGGATCTTCGGGCCGCCGGCCTGGGTGGTGAGAACGGATCCACCGATCCGGGTGATCTCGTCCTCACCGAACTCATGGGCGAGGCGGGCGATCTGCTCGGTCGAGCGGGTGTCGACCCCGTAGAGGATCGCCGGGCGGACCGGCTCGTCGTGCTCGTCGGCGAGCAGGACGCACGGACCCATGCCGCTCACGCCGACCGCGACGACCTCGATTGCCTGGACCGCGGCGATCAGCTCACGGGACAATGCGACGAATTCCTCCCACCAGATCCGCCCGTCCATCTCAACCCACCCCGAGTGTGGACGGTCCGCCTGGTGGGCCCGCGTCGCCTGGGCGAGAATCACGCCGTGTTCATCGACGAGGACGCCCTTGCTGCTGGACGTGCCGATGTCGACACCGAGCGTGCAGCGCATGGTGTCCTCCTGGTCATGGTCGTGTGCGTTCAGACTCGGCAAAATCGATTTCATCGCGCAATCATCTCCCTGTCGGCCCGACAGGTTCCTCTTTATCCTTTGACGGCGCCGGAAGCGAGTCCGGAGATCAGGGCCTTCTGCGCGAACATGAACCCGATCAGGATCGGGATCGCCGCGAGGACACCCCCCGCGGTCAGCCACTCCCACCGGATG